>Ga0074195_1000273_pt1 | contig 115933 bp, 102 predicted proteins | sample EPASupsiteHSE623_FD_64525 | JGI IMG/M metagenome (GOLD analysis project Ga0074195, IMG submission 64525) | Bioremediated contaminated groundwater from EPA Superfund site, New Mexico - Sample HSE6-23 | ecosystem: Environmental > Aquatic > Deep subsurface > Groundwater > Contaminated ... | reverse complement strand
GCGGGCTCCCCTCATCTGAGGGGAGGAAAGGCTCGGTTTTCTCCCCCTCAGATGAGGGGGAGATCAAAGAGGGGGTTGAGAGTAGAAAGGGTCTCAGTAATCTTATCCATTCCCTCATCTACCGTTCTTTCATCATCTTTTTCCTCCTCTTCGCCTTTTCCGCGCTGGCTTATCCAGGAGCGTACAGCCCCATAACGGAATTCGTCGGATCCTTCGTGGGAACGCAAAATTTTGCGTCCCTGCAGGGGGATCAGGACATCCTGGCACGCCTCAGCAAGGCTCTCTCTAAGACCGGCAAAAACCTTTCGGAAAATATCACCAAGACCAACACCGACCTCGCCGCCAACCTCGAAGACACCAAGAACCAGCTGGATAATTCCATCACCCAATCCCAGAAGGATTTGAAATTGCAACTCGAGCAGCAGTTGAGCACCGGCTCCGCCACCGTGGCGGGACAGTTAATTATCAAAGACCTCGCCACCACTCAGGATATTGTTCCCGAATCCAATACTACTTATGACCTTGGTTCGACCAGCAAATCTTGGAATAGCCTTTATATTCACCAGCTCCATGGCGCTTCCGCCGTCACCATCGGCACCAGCGGATCAAGCCATGGTGTGACTGCCAGCAATGACTTGGTCGTGTCTGGCGACGCGGAAGTGAAAGGCACTCTCTATATCGATAAAGCCCTGGATATGGCGAGCAATAAAATTGTGAATGTCGCCAACCCGACTGGAGACAACGACGCGGCGAACAAGACCTATGTAGATAATTTAGTCGGCGTGGCCGCTTTCATCCAGCGGTCGGGAACGACCATGTCTCCCGTGAATAGCGGAGACTCCCTCGACATGTCTTCGGGCAATATTCTCGGCGTATCCAGCCTTTCCGCCACAAACCTTAACGTGTCGAGTACGGTTACCGCGGGAACTGTCAATGCATCCAATGGGTCCTATACGAACCTATCGGTCTTATCCGCCCCCTCTTCCAACACCGCCGTTTCCAACAAGCTCTATGTCGACACCCAGTTAGCGACCAAAGATACTTTCATAGAACTGGGGGATTCCCCGGGTTCCTACTCCGGCAGTAACGGCAAGTTCCTAAAATCCGACGGCTCGGGCCTGACTTTTGCCGCCCTGTCCGCCACGGATATTCTTACTGGTAATTTCGATGCCTCCGTCATGCCGACCGGGGGAAGCTGGAGTTTATCTAGTAATTTAAACATTGATTCGAACACTTTTTATATAGACAGGGCCAACAACCGTATCGGGATTGGAACGACTAGTCCCAGCAAGGCACTGAATATTTACGAAGACAACAGCGGAGTTGGAGGTTTTTTAATTCGAAATATTAACAATGGGTCAAGCTCCCAAATTCAAAATGTTTTGCAAAATGATGCGAATTATCTGGCTTACTATGGGATAACATCTTCTACCTTCACTAGCTATAATATAATAAATGGAGGCAAAGCGTTTTTTGGCAGCTATCTGACTGATACGGTAATATTTACGCAATCGGCTAAAGATATTATTTTTGGAACCAGTGGAGCCGAAAAAGCCAGAATATTAAGCGGGGGCAATCTTGGTATTGGGACAGCTTCTCCTGGCCAACAGCTAGAAATTACTAAATCCTTCAAGCTCCCGGTTACAACCGCTTCTGATATAGGAGTAATTTATAAAGGAGCAAACAGGCTTGTCCATGATTATTCTCCTGTAGGAGGAGGCAATCTTTTTATCGGCATTAACGCCGGTAATTTTACTATGGCTCAATCTGGACAAGCTTATCATTCTGTAAGTAATGTTGGAATCGGGTCTGGTGCTCTGTCATCCCTTACTAGTGGTTTTCAGAATACAGCAGTAGGAGATGCTGCTTTAGGGTCGAACACTTCGGGATATTACAATACGTCAATTGGATTAAGCTCCCTTGCAGCCAACGCGAACGGCTACCAGAATACCGCCCTTGGGATAGTTGCGTTGCGATACAATACATCGGGAATTAACAATGTCGGTATAGGAGCATACAGCGGATACTATAATGTCACCGGTTCATATAATGTGGTCATAGGAACAGAATCAGGTAAGGGCGCTACCGGGAATTCCTATTCTTATAATACATTCATTGGCAACCAGTCTGGATATTTAACAACAACTGGCGGTAATAACTTTTTTGGCGGACACATGGCGGGGTACAGCAACACTACTGGAGTAGGTACGGTTGCAATAGGTTACAGAACAGGATACTCCAGCAGTACTGCTAATTACAATACTCTAGTCGGTTATCAAGCAGGGAACGGCATTACTTCTGGCGGGGGTAACATTATGTTGGGGTATAATTCCGGAATTTACAATTCCGTTGGCACGGACAATATAATAATTGGTAATTCAGCCGCTTTTGGTTCAGCGGGAAATTCCTATTACAGCAATGTAATGATTGGTTCTGCATCAGGTTATAGTATTACAACGGGCAATGCGAACAATTTTATCGGATATAGATCCGGATATTCAACCACCACGGGAAACAACAACTTTTTTGGAGGTTATCAGGCAGGGTATAGCAATACGACTGGAACTCGCGATGTATATATAGGGTATACGGCTGGATATACCAATACTAGCGGAACGGAAAATACTTTCATAGGATATAACGCTGGCTATGCTGACACGTCGCAGGGTTATAACACTTTTATTGGTTCTTTGGCGGGGCAAAGCAATACCGGTGGGAGCCAAAATACTTTTATTGGGAGAGGGGCTGGATCAGCGAATACCACTGCCTGGAATAACATGTATCTCGGTTCTCTAGCTGGATACTATAATAACGGAACAGAAAACACCTTTATTGGATATAATTCAGGCAAGGGTGCTACGGGACAGTCAAACAGTTATAATACTTTTATAGGGTCTCAAACAGGGTATTCCACCACCACCGGCGGTAATAACTTTTTCGGGGGATATCAGACGGGGTATTCGAATACGACGGGAAGTAGCAATACTTTTATAGGGTATAGAAGCGGATATTCAAACAACGGTAGTTATAATTTTTTCGGAGGCCAGAGCGCAGGTTACAATAACACCGCTAACCATGGAATTTTTCTCGGAATGGATTCCGGCTACAGCAATACGACCGGGGCGGGCAATGTTTTCTTAGGAAGAGAGGCTGGAAAATACACTCAGACCGGAGGATATAATGTAGCTCTAGGCTATCAGGCCGGCTTGGGATCCACGAGCAACTCCTATGGTGGAAACGTAATGATTGGTTCTCAAGCCGGATATACTACTACTACGGGAAACAATAACTTTTTCGGTGGAGCGGGAGCCGGCTATTCGAATACTTCCGGAGAAAATAATGTCTTTCTCGGCTACCAAGCTGGGAGCTCGAACCAAATAGGATCCAGCAATGTTTTTCTTGGATATCAAGCGGGAAAATACGAGACGGGTTCCAATAAACTGTTCATCGACAATCAGCAGAGGGCTAGTGAAGCCGACGCGAGGAGCAAAGCTCTCATTTACGGGATATTCGACGCGGCGACGGCCAACCAGTCGGTGACGGTGAACGGGGCTTTGGTGGTGGGCGCGCCGACCGGCGGAAGCAAAGGGGAAGGAACGATCAATGCTACGGCGGTCTACGACGACAATGTGCAGATAACCGACTATGTCTTCGACAAGTACTTCGACGGGCAGGTGAAAGTGGCCGACCAGCCGTTGCACGGAAGTTACAATATGCTCACCATGGACGAAATGAAACAGTATATCCAGACCAATCGCCATCTCCCTACCATCCCGGGCAGGGATGAATGGGAAAAGTCGGGAAAGTTTTCTCTGGGCAAATTAGTCAATCATTTGTGGGAAACTACCGAAACGCAGGGATTATACGTGGCGGAGTTGAATGATACGAACAAGAATCAGGACATAAGAATTACAGCGTTAGCGGAAGAAGATACAAGAAACAAGATACAAGAAACAAACAATATACAAGATACAACTAGTAATAACCAAAGAATTGCGGATTTAGAAGTTCAAGTCAGAGACTTGAACCAACAGCTGGAAGACACCGTCATTCCGAGCGACGACGCAAGAGGAGTCGAGGAGTCCCTTTCGAATTCAAATACTAATTCAAAAAGAGATCCCTCAACTGGCGCTCGAGATGACAACACGATACAGCAATCCGACGATGACACTTCCTGGTACGACTTCACCGACGGCATCGTCACTGTCCTCAAAGATTTAGTCGTTACCGCCAAAACTACCTTTACCAAGGCCGTAACCTTTCTTTCAGACGTAACATTTAAAGGCAAAGCGGCTTTCAACGGCGACTCATTAGGCAAGGTTTCCATCTCTAAAGGCGACACCAAAGTTAAGGTTAAATTCGACAAAGCTTACTCCAATACTCCAGTTGTTACGGTCACCCCGATGGACTTTATTGACGGCCAGTACAAACTGACTAATGTTTCTGAATCAAGTTTCAGTATAGAGTTGAGCGAAAAACAAAAAAATGAAGTGAAATTTAGCTGGCACGCGTTCGGAAAAACCGACAGCTCACAGCCGGAAATTTACAGCAGCGGAGCTGAGACTAATAATAGTTCTTCCGATAATATTACATCTGACGAGCAAAACACTAATAACAACCAAAATGTAAACTCTAACGAAAATTCCAATATAAACTTGAATGACAACACCTCTGCCAATCCAGCAGAAGATAATGCTAACGCAAATACTAATTCTCCAGTTATACCAGAGAACAACAATACAAACGGTCAGTCTGTGACCAATTAATAAAAATGGTATAATAGAATATGCGCGTTATTCTCGACCCCATTAAAATATCTTTTCATAACTTGAATTCGAGCAAATTCCGCTCTTTTTTAACTATGCTCGGAATTATTATCGGCGTGGCTTCGGTTATAATTGTCATGTCGATCGGAGGAAGCGCCCAGTTGCTGATTTTGAACCAAGTTAAAAGCGTCGGCTCGAACTTGATAGGGGTTATGCCTGGGGCATCTGAAGAAGACGGCCCTCCAGCAGTAGCGCTCGGAATAACGGTAACCAGCTTAAAATATACCGACTTAGAAGCTATCCGCAATAAAAAGAAAGTTCCTGATGTAATCTACGCAGCCGGTTACGTGAATGGAACGACGCAAGTGAAAAGCAAGGGCGAAATAAAGCAGGTGAATTACCAAGGAGTTACTGCCAGCCTGATAAATGTAGAAAAAATTGAAGTGGAAAGAGGAAGATTTTTTAATCCCGAAGAAGATACGAATTTATCCCGTTCAGCAATTCTCGGTTATACAGTTGCCGAAGATCTCTTTCCTAACGAAAACCCCGTGGGAAAAAATATCCAAATAAAGGATCAGGTTTTTACCGTTGCGGGTGTTTTAAAGAAAACCGGTACTTCCGGTTTTTCCAATACGGACGAGCAGATGTATCTGCCGCTTTTCACTGCCCAGAAGTTGCTTCTAGGCATTGAACATTTGAATTTTATCCGCGCCAAAGTCAATGAGGAAAAAAATATCGACAGAGCGATGGCCGACATAAAATCTACCATTCGAGAAAAACATAATGTAAAAAATCCTGTAGATGATGATTTTTCAGTCAGGAACACTGCTCAGGCGCTTTCGACGCTGACAACCGTAACTAATGTGCTTAAATATTTTTTAACCTCCATCGCGGCAATTTCTTTGTTGGTTGGCGGAATAGGGATTATGAACATTATGCTTATTTCCGTAAAACAAAGAATTTGGGAGATCGGTCTTCGAAAAGCAGTAGGCGCGAAAGGCGTAGATGTTATTTTGCAATTTCTGATTGAGTCAGTTTTTATAACATTTAGCGGGGGAGTGGCCGGCATAATTGCCGGCGCATTAATCGCTTATTCAGCTTCATTGATAATTGTGGCCTTGGGTTACGATTGGGAATTTACTATCTCAATTCAATCGATATTTTTAGCCGTAGGCATCGCAATGATAATTGGGATATTATTTGGAATGTACCCGGCGCGAAAAGCGGGAAAAGTATCGCCCATGGAAGCATTACGGTATGAATAGCATTTCTCATTGAACATTGGCCATTTACCATTAATTTACCATTTAACATTCTGCATTTGAATTTTAAATGACAAATGGTTAATGAAAAATTAATGCCAAATGTAAAATGTAAAATGATAAATCTGTTTGATGAAAAAACTAATAAGTGAGCTGATCGACCAGAGTTATCTCAAAACGCCGCGCATCATCCGTGCCATGAAGAAAATCGATCGCGCGGATTTTGTCTTACCCGACTTTAAAGAATCGGCATACATAAATTTGCCCTTACCGATTGGGAGAAAACAGACCATTTCCCAGCCGTTAACCGTGGCGTTCATGTTAGAATTACTGCAACCCAAAGAAGGAGATAAAACGCTTGACATAGGTTCCGGTTCCGGTTGGACCACGGCGCTCCTGGCGGAAATAGTGGGGAAAAAAGGAAAGGTTTTTTCGATGGAGTTAATACCAGAGTTGTGTAACTTCGGAATGAAGAATATTAATAAATATTTTAACGTTGAATTGTCATCCCGGGCAAGCATAGCGCGACCCGGGATCCAGAAAAAAAAGTCAGAATTCTTTCTGGATTCCGGCTCAAGGGCCGGAATGACAACAAAAAAGAGAGGTAAAGAGGCGATACAATTCCTGTGTATAGACGGCTCTCGAGGCTATTCAAAAGAAGCTCCTTACGATCGAATTCTCGTATCCGCCGCCGCCGATGCAATGCCCAAAGAATTAAAAAACCAGCTTAAAATAAAGGGGCGCTTGGTTATCCCGATTAAAAACAGTATCCGGCTGGTTGAGCGAATTAGTAAAAATAAATTCAGAGAAGAAGAATTTTATGGATTTACTTTTGTACCCTTAATTAATAACTAATTTCTCATTTTACATTTGTCCCGCTCAAAAGTTAACGAGTTGGCTAGTTTCCGAGTTAACTAGTTGTTTAAATTGCAATGCTCTACTCGTAAACTCGGTAACTCGTAAACTATATTTGTGTTTCACGAAATTTTCATCTCTATAAAATTAGCTTTTCAAAACCTCAAAAATAATACCGGCCGAACGGTTTTAACTCTTGTTGGAATTGTAATTGGAATAACTTCAGTTATTGTAATTTCGGCTAGTGGCCAAGGATTAAAGGGCTTCGTACTCAACCAAGTGGAAACTTTTGGCTCTGACTATGTTCAAGTAGAACCCCGGGTGCCCAGTCCGGAAAGAATGTCCGGCCATATCAATACTTTAACCATTCAAATAACCACCTTGAAAGTCGAGGATGCGGAAGCCGCAGCAAAACTGCCGAACATCAGCGATGTTTACGCAGGATCAATCGGCCAAGCACTGGTTAATTATCAAGACGTGACCAAAAGAATACTTCTAATGGGAGCGGGGGCTCACGCCCCTAATGTAGACTCGGGACTCAAAATAGCCGAAGGTAATTTTTATACCGATTCCGACGATAGAGGATTAGCGCAAGTAGCCGTCATTGGTCCGGAAATTCGCGACACGCTTTTTGGTCCCAACGTATCCGCCATTGGAAAAGACATAAAAATAAAAGGCCAAAACTATCGAATAATCGGAGTTTTGGATAAAAGAGGTTCTGTAGCGTTCTTTAATTTTGATTCAATAATCTACGTGCCGATCCGTACCCTGCAGAAGAAAATAATGGGAATCGACCATGTTGCTTTTTTCACTTCGAAAATGAAAGACACTAACAAACTGGACGAAACTTTAGCCGAAATGACGGACATGATGAGCAGAAGACACAAAGTTGCTGAACCAGAGAAATATGACTTCATTGTTTCTTCCGCTCAGGAAGCCCAAGAAATGATATCCAGCGTTTTTGAAACCATTAACATCCTCTTATTGGCTCTCACCTCTATATCCCTTATAGTGGGCGGGGTAGGGATAATGAATGTAATGTACGTCGCAGTGGTGGAAAGAACTTTTGAAATAGGTTTGCGCAAAGCCGTCGGGGCAAAACCAGGGGATATTATGAGACAATTCTTGTTGGAAGCAATTTTTCTCACCCTAGCCGGAGGGATTGTCGGAATAATTCTAGGTTACATTTTTTCACTCTTAATGTCTTATGCATTCTTACATTTGGGTTACAATCTGGAACTCTCGGTAACAATGGATTCGATAATCCTAGCAGTCGGCTTTTCGGCTGCTACCGGCATAATCTTCGGTTTTTATCCCGCCTACAAAGCTTCCAAGCTGTCCCCGATGGAGGCAATACGCAAGAGTTAAATCGTCAGAAACTATTGCTATATTGTTGAATTGTTAAATTGTTATTAACATGTAACATGACGACATAGCAATTCGGCGATACAACAACTTTTTTGAGCACAAGAAAATAAAAATACTCTAAATGGATTTTCAGGTTGAAAGAAAAATAGAAGTAAACCGTTGGATTATCAGGACCCGTTGGCTTTATATGATGGGTATCTTGGCTATTGGTTTGCTTACAAAAGTATTAAGCAAATCAAACGTTTATTTCACCATGCAGGAGATGGTGCTCATAGTAATAATTTTCTTGTTTTTAAATTTCTCTTTCTACCTCATTTTAAGGAAACTAGAAAAACAAAGAATATCCTCTCCAGAAAAAGTAAACTTAACTCTTTTAACTTTTTTAAGTTACTTGCAGATAGTCAGTGAGATTGTTGCTTACACCTATGTAATGCACAGGGCGGGGGGAATCGAAAGTATGTCCTCAGTTTTTTTCTTTCTCCCAATTGTTTCTGCTTCATTACTATTCGGATTATCCGGATCAATCACCATTGCTTTGGTCTCGAGCGTACTACTGAACCTTTTAGTGGTAGCTGAATATTTTGACTTTATACCCCACGTTCAACGCTATGGAGTTAATTCGGTCGAGTTCACCAACCTGTCTTTTTCCCTAACTAAAACAATTACTACCTCGGTTTTCTACTTTATCGTGGGCTTGTTTTCGGGATTTGGGGCGAACCTCTTGTTTCGAAGAGAAAAATTACTCCAGCAACAAAGCAAGAGTCTCGAGAAAGAAAGCCATCTCCGTAACGAAGAACTGAAGCAACTTGACAATGCAACTAAATTGCTCACAACCAGAGAGAAGGAACTGTCGGAAAAAAACATCCAGTTGGATGGAAAAATTAAAGAATTGGAAAATTCAAAAATTTCCTTAACTAACGCCTTAAATGAAATTAAAGAAGCCAAAACAAGATCGGAAGAGGAGAAGAATAAAACCCTTGCTATAGTCTCGAATTTTACCGGCCCCATCATTGTATTAAATAAAGAAAACAGAATTACTCTATTCAACTTGGCAGCCAAAATTGCCTTGGGACTGAAAAATAGCGATCTAGGAAGAGAAGCGCCCATAAAAGACGGCTACAGCTTGGAAAGTTTTCGGGATTTAATCAGGAAAAAATTTGATTTTAAAAAAATTAAAACCGACAAAGAAAGCGATTTACTGACAGAAGAAATGTATTTGAACGAAGACGGAAACGAGGCTGTCTACAAAGTAATTACTGTTAACGTCAAGGATAGCTGGGGAAACAATACCGGCGTTATGAAGATATTTTACGACTTAACCCGAGAAAAAATTATCGACAAGATGAAATCTGATTTTATATCTATAGCCGCCCATCAGCTTCGAACTCCTCTCTCAGCAATAAAATGGTCGACCGATATGCTTCTTAACGGGGACGTCGGTTCCCTGAATATCGAGCAAAAAAGCTTCTTGCAAAAAAGTTATGCGAGCAACGAAGTAATGATACATTTAGTCAACGACCTGCTGAATGTTTCCCGTATAGAAGAAGGCCGTTTTGGCTACATTTTTAAAAATATTACTGCCCAAGAAATTTTGGATACCGTAATTGAAAACGCAAAACAGCAAATCGAAAAAGCCGGTATCACTCTGGAGATAAACAATCAGGAAAAGCATGTTCAGGTTTGTATCGACAAAGAGAAAATGGTTTTAGCCTTTCAAAATCTTTTAGAAAATGCCATAAAATACACCCCTCGTTACGGCAAGATTGAATTCGGAGTAGCTAAAACTGGGGATGATAAAATTGCTATCTCAATAAAGGACAGCGGGGTTGGGATTCCTGAAAAAGAAAAACCTAAAATTTTCTCCAAATTTTTCCGAGCTTCCAATGTCGTCCTCATGGAAACTGAAGGAACCGGATTAGGTCTTTTCATCGTAAAGAATATTGTCGACAAGCACGGAGGAAAAATTTCGATAGAAAGCGAAGAGAACAAAGGAACTAAGGTTACAATAATATTGCCGATTGAATGCAAGGTGTGATGAAAAGTACAAAGAGTCAAAGTACAAAGTAAAAATAAACAACAAAGAAACAAAGTGCAAAAGAGAACTTGTTTGAGGTTTGTGCTTTGCGCTTTATTTTTACTTTGTACTTTATCGCTTTGCGCTTTATAATATACTTGCATTCTAATTAATCCTCTTATAGTCTGAGTTAATTAATGAATAAATATGCCTGTTAATACTAAGCTCCCAATTTTTATAGGAAGCGCCTGGCCTTACGCCAATGGATCTTTACACTTAGGTCATGTGGCCGGCCTGATCGGCGCTGATTTTATAGCCAGATATTACCGATTGAAAGGAAATCCGGTACTTTTTGTATCCGGCAGCGATTGCCACGGAACACCAATTGAAGTAAAAGCCGAGCAAGAAGAAACCACCCCCGAGAAGATAGTAGAAAAATACGACAAGGAGTTTCGGGACACATTGATAGACGGCTTAGGCTTTTCCTATAATTTATTTACGAAGACCGCCAACCCTTCGCACTATGAATTGGTGCAGAAATATTTTTTAGATCTTCTGGAAAAAGGACATATCTACGAAAAAACACAACAGCTTCCTTATTGCCCAAAATGCAAAAGATTTTTACCAGACAGATACATAGAAGGGGAGTGTCCGATCTGTCATTTTATCCCCGCCCGAGGCGACCAGTGCGACAATTGCGGATCAATCCTAGACGCAAAGGACTTAGTAAACCCCAAATGTAAAATATGTGGCGGCAAGCCTGTTTGGAGAGAGTCAAAACATTTCTTTCTAAAACTTTCAGCTTTTGAAAAAGAATTATTGTCTTGGGTAAAGAAGTCAAAAGGTTGGCGCAAAAATGCTAAAAATTTTACGCTTAAATTTCTGGAAAAAGGGCTTTTGGACAGAGCGATTACTCGAGATACTCTATGGGGCGTGCCAATTCCTAGTAGGAACATAGCGCGCTATGTTCCTACAGAAGGCAAGAAGAATGAATTCAAAGGAAAGACTATTTACGTTTGGTTTGAAGCTGTTTCCGGCTATTTGACCGCCAGCCAAGAGTATTCAAAAAAAATAGGAAAACCCGATCATTGGAAAAAGTTTTGGTGTAATAATAAGGCTCTGCACTACTATGTTCACGGCAAAGACAACATTCCTTTCCACACTGCCATCTGGCCGGCGATTCTAATGGGGCTTGGCAATTTGAATCTGCCTGACCGAATTGTTTCATCGGAATATTTAACTTACGAGGGAAAACAATTTTCCAAAAGCCGTAATTGGGGCGTTTGGCTGCCGGAATTTTTAGCAGAATACAATCCGGAAACTCTCCGCTATTACCTTGGAATAAACGGACCAGAAAATTCCGACGGCGATTTTTCTTGGAAAGAGTACCAGACAAAAACCAATACCGAGTTAATTGGCAAGTTTGGAAATTTTATAAATCGTGTTTTAAATTTTATTTATAATAATTTTGAGAGCACAATTCCAGAGCTAAAAAACCCGGATAAATTCGATAAAGAAATTTTGAAAAGTTGTAAAAATATCTTTGAAGAAGTGGGGAAGTGTATCGAGAATTCTAAATTTCATGAAGCTCTAAAACAAATTTTAGCCTTCGCGGAAGAATGCAACCGGTACATAGACCAGAAAGAACCTTGGAAAACGATCAATAACGATCGGGAAAAAACGGCTAATACCCTCTACGTCTGCACTCAAATCGTATCGGCGTTGCAACTTTCTATTGCGCCGTTTTTGCCCGCTACCGCTGAAAAAATCCAAAAGCAACTGAATGTTCCGGAAAGAAAAGAATGGAAATTCTACGAGATAGCTCCCGGGCACAAAATCGGAAAGCCTGAACCGCTGTTTAAAAGAATAGAAATAAAATAATTTATTCCATACATGTAGGGGCGGGTTTAAAACCCGCCCCTACAGAAATACAAAATGAAAAATCAAACCAAAGAAACGCTTTTAAAGCCCTCCGAGCTTCTTCGCAACGCTTTGGGTTTGTATTCTAAAAAAATAGGGACATTGCTTGGAATTATGGCTGTACCCGTACTGTTTAATCTGATAGCTTTGTACTTTCATTTAAGCGCTGACCTGCTTGGAGACATATCAATAGGCATGACTTCCGCCATCCTTTCAATTTGGGCGTATTTGTGTTTGATATATGTATTAAAGAATAAAGGCCTTACCGTAAAAAAAGCCTTTTTGAAATCTAAGGAAAGAATTCTATCTTACATTTTAATCAATTTCTTAATCGCAATTGCCACCATTCCGGGAATATTGCTGTTAGGAATTCCGACGGTCATTTACATGGTCTGGTTTTCCTTTTCCGCTTTTGTTTTAATCGAAGAAGATTATCACGGCGGCGACGCTCTTATGCGTAGCCGCGAATATGTGACGGGACGCTGGGGGAAAGTGGCTTGGAGAATGTTTCTTATAATTTTAATCCTGGTAATATTTCAATACTTGGGAGATTTTTTGGCAAGATTGATGATTCCTTTCGTTACACCCTTAACAGCCTATAACCCCAAAATTATCGCAAAACTTGTAAGCGGAATATTTGAGAATCTTATCGTTTTTATTACTATTCCACTAAGCCTTACTTATACCTATTTGCTTTACTTAAACTTGAAAAAAACCCGCCCGGAGCTTGCCGGCCAGCCAGTCAACAATCGATACAAGTGGCTTTACATCCTCAGCCCGACTACAGTTTTGATTCTATTGGTGGTACTCGCCGGCATCTTTCTCCAGATTGCCAACGGGACATAAGCTCATTTGTCCTATTTCTGTCATCCCCACCCTGTATAAAACTACGGGGTAAACTTCGGCGAAGAATTTCTCTCTTTTTTTATTTTTGTCATCCCCGCGCAGGCGGGGATCCAGGTGTTTATAATCTAATTATCCAATGATTTAGGCCGGAGCAGTAATTGCTTCGGCCTTATTGATTGTAAAAATAAACATAATCAGAGCGTAAATTCCTTTAAAATGAGATTTTCCCGCTCTTCCTCCTTATCTTTTGCGAGACATTCATTCAGATGGTCGATTGCTCCATGGATTATTTTCACGTGCATGTCTTTTACAAAGTCCTTTACATGAAAAGCATCGGGCTTCCAAGGGAAAACAAGGCCATCTTCATACAGCAGGAGAGTCTCTTCCAGTATCCCTATAAAACCATAGTCTCCCACATAGTTGATCACGCCCAAGGCACGTTCCACATCATGCCAAGTTTCGTCAATGTACTCTTTTTTCTCGATATCCCAGCTCATATCCTTAAATCTGATCCTCCTGACAATGCCTACAGGAAAGGGCCTAATGATCAAATCAAAAAAATACTTTCGTATGCTGGGAATTTGCGGATAGATCCGCTTGGCATCGCCCCTCTTGAGCCTTCTTGCAACTTCTTTAGAAATAGTGCTCTCAAAATAACCATGCTCGTATTTGAAGTATAGGCCAATGGCAAATTCAATCGCTCTTACGGCCAAGGGTTCGGTGTTTTCTTCTGCCCGTTCATTGCCGGCAATATACCAGGCAAAAAGTTTTTTCGCCGTAGGGACATGCTCTGTTTTTCTTTCCAGAAAGAACAGGATTTGCTTTTCCGCCCATTCTGCTTCCTCTTCAGAGCTGACGGGATATGCCCTTTCAACCATCAGGCAAAGGCACTTATCCCTAATTTCTTGAATAGGATAGTTCTCAAAATAGGAAAGAGGATCGCCTTCTGCCTTTCTGAGAAGTTCTCCGAGTGGAATGGTTGGCTGTAAATTGATTTTTAAAGGTCTCATGTTTTCACCTCCGCATACATCGGATATTTTTTCAAACTGCCTAGCCGGCAGCAAAGTTAATCTGATACACAAATACTGGCGAGTCAACATTTAAATCGTCATTTTATTGCAAGAAATAAAATAAGCCTTTAGAAAATTAATATGCAGAAAGTTGATATTTTTGTGCGAGATCGAATAGTTAGGGTAAAGTATAAACACCAAGATAAAATCAAGGAATTTGAATGGGAAGATAACTACAATATTTCCCAAAAGTTTTTGTTGCGTCTTGACAAAATAAATAAATGTAATAAGGATATAAGTAACTGTCTTTTTAAAGGAAAATCGGATTCTGATTCTAAACCGACTACCATAGCATTGCAACGTGAAGGGAGGGAATCAACCACATACCGAATAATCCTTGTCACTCTAAAGGCCTTAGAGTCGGCAAATGCCATAAAATTAGTCACAAGACCATAAAGAATGTTATTCTTTTACATTCTTCGTAGTATTTTGACTTTCGACTACCGATGTCTCTAGAAAGACACTCCAGCGAAAAACTCTATAATTAATTAAATTAAAACCCGGCCAGCTTCATATGCCTTGAAGAAGGGTGGGTTGTTGTTTATTTATGGCTAAAAATACTCCAAAAAAATCCCTGCCTAACCGGCAGGCAAGCGCTTTGAACCTCAAAGACAAGTTCTCCGCCCGCTCAAGCTTGGCAAGACGCAAGCTTTTTCACAACCTAGGACCAGTCGTTGCTCTGCCTAACCTTATCGAAGCTCAGATAAAATCGTACAACTGGTTCTTCGAAAAAGGACTTCCCGAGCTTCTGGAAGAAGTTTCTCCAATTGAAGACTACACTAAGAAGAATTTTTCCGTCTCGTTTTTGGGATTTCAAAAAGATGAACCCAAAGTAGACGAACAAACCGCAAAATACAAGAACGCTACTTTTGAATATCCCCTGAAGATGAAGGTTCGCCTCGTTGTAAAGGAAACCGGGGAAGTCAGGGAGCAGGAAATTTACCTTTCCGACATACCCGCAATGACTCCGAGAGGAACTTTTATAATCAACGGGGTAGAAAGAGTAGTCGTCAACCAGCTAATGCGATCTCCTGGCGTATTTTTCAGCATGAACGTGCAGAAGGGAAAAAGGCTTTTCGGAGCCAAAGTAATCCCTGGCCGAGGCGCCTGGCTGGAGTTTGAAACTGATCTCAATAATATTTTAAGCGTTAAAATCGACCGCAAACGTAAAGTACCCGTTACTGCATTATTGCGGGCTTTTGGCTATGGCACCGACAAAGAAATCACAGATTTGTTTAAAGATGTCGACACCAACAAAGACCGTCAGTACATCCAAGACACCCTGAAAAAAGATATTTCCCAGACTCAAGGAGAGGGATACCGGGAAGTTTATAAGAGAATCCGCCCGGGAGATCTCGCTACCGAGGAAAACGCCAAACAGCTTATCGACAACATGTTCTTTTCTATTGACCGCTACGACTCTTCCGAAGTAGGCAGGCACCGCTTGAATATGCGCTTGGACCTTGCTACTCCCAATGACAAAGAACATCGGGTATTCCAGGCAAGCGACCTGGTTGCTATCCTTAAAGAGATTATCCGACTCAATAATGACCCGGCTTCAAAACCGGACGATATCGACCACTTGGGTAATCGAAGAGTGCGCGGAGTAGGCGAGTTGCTCCAACTCAAAATAAGAGCGGCTTTCGCCAGACTGGAAAGAAACATCCGCGACAGAATGAGCACCTGCGACCCTAAAACTGTCACTCCTTCGCAATTGATCAACACCCGGCCGATAACCACTTCGATTAAAGAATTTTTTTCCAGTTCTCCTCTGTCACAATATATGGACCACGTAAATCCGCTGGCCGAGTTAGAGCACAAAAGACGGCTGTCTGCCATGGGTCCGGGAGGCTTAAGCCGAGAAAGAGCGGGTCTTGAAGTCAGAGACGTGCACCCGAGCCACTACGGAAGAATTTGTCCGATCCAAACACCGGAAGGATCAAACATCGGATTAGTTTCCCACTTGGCTTGTTATTCCAGGGTAAATGATTATGGCTTCATTGAGACCCCTTACCGAAAGGTAGTGAAAGAAAACGGTAAGAGCCGAATGACCGACGAAGTTATTTTTATGGATGCCCTACAGGAAGAAAAATACAATATTGCCCAGGCAAACGTTGAATTGGATGAAAGAGGCTTCTTCCTTCAAAAGAAAGTACAGGGAAGAGTAAAAGGACAGCCCAGTCTTATTGAAGCAGCAAAAATCGACTATATTGACGTTTCTCCTAAACAAGCCGTCAGTATCGCGGCCTCGCTTATTCCTTTCTTGGAGCACGACGATGCTAACCGAGCATTGATGGGATCAAATATGCAACGCCAGGCTGTATCTTGTATCAAACCTGAATCACCCGTAGTGGGAACCGGCGTGGAGGACAAGGCGGCAGCTGATTCCGGGCAACTGGTTTTTGCGGAAAACGAGGGAAAAATTATAGAAGTAGACGCCAACCATATCCTTATCGAAGAAAAAATTCAGAAAAATGGCAAAACTCATAAAAAAATAAAGGAATACCGTCTCCATTCTTTCTTGAAATCGAATGCCTTCACTTCAATCAACCAATCACCGGTAATAAGCAAAGGAGATAACGTTACGAAAGGACAACTACTGGCTGACGGCGCTTCCACGGATAAAGGAGAACTTTCTTTGGGGCAAAACCTTTTGGTTTCCTTTATGCCTTGGAGAGGCTACAACTTTGAAGATGCCGTGATTATCTCCGAAAAATTAGTCAGAGAAGACCGTTTCAGTTCAATTCACATTGAGGACTACAGTGTTGACATCAGAGACACTAAACTTGGACCGGAAGTCGTAACGCGGGATATTCCCAACATCGGCGAGGACCGTTTGCGAAATCTTTCCGACGACGGAATCATTCAAGTCGGGGCAGAAGTAAAATCCGGCGATATTTTAGTCGGAAAAATCACCCCCCGAGGTGAAGGGGAACTTACCGCAGAAGAAAGACTGCTTCGAGCGATCTTCGGCGAGAAATCAAGAGAAGTTAAAGATAGTTCGCTATATCTCCCCCACGGAGAAAGAGGAAAAGTAATCGAAATTAAGATATTTTCCCGAGAAAAGGGAGACAAACTGCCGAGTGGCGTTATCAAGCAAGTCCAAGTAAGAATCGCTCAGTTTAGAAAAATTGCCGTGGGAGACAAGCTAGCGGGAAGACACGGAAACAAAGGTGTTATTTCCAGAATATTGCCTGAAGCAGATATGCCTTTTCTCCCAGATGGAACTCCTGTCGATATCATCCTCAATCCTCTCGGAGTAGCTTCCCGTATGAACATCGGCCAGCTATTGGAAACCCACTTGGGTTGGGCCGCCGACAAGTTAGGTTACAAAGCTGCCAGCCCGATTCTTTCCGGAGTAAGAGAAGATCAAATTGAAGAAGAACTTAAAAAAGCCGGTCTTCCTATCAGCGGAAAATTGCAATTGCGCGACGGGATGAGCAGTGAAAATTTTGACAACGAATCGACCGTAGGAATTATTTACATAATGAAGCTTCACCACTTGGTAGAAGACAAGATCCATATGCGTTCTGTCGGTCCATACTCGCTTATAACCCAGCAACCGTTGGGTGGTAAAGCGCAGTTTGGAGGACAGCGTTTCGGAGAAATGGAAGTTTGGGCTTTAGAAGGTTACGGCGCCGCCCACTCCCTCCAAGAAATGCTTACCATTAAATCCGACGATGTAATGGGCAGGTCTAAAGCCTACGAATCGATTATTAAAGGAGAAGAGATAAAGAATCCCAGCATGCCCGCTTCCTTAAACGTTCTTATCAGCGAGCTCAAAGCTTTATGTTTGAATGTTCGCTTAGAACAATATGTTGATGAAAAAACGAACGGACGGGAACGAAACAATAAAGCTTAAATTAAAAATTTAGGATTATTCGCCCGCCCCGCCTGCCGATCCGCCGGAGCAGAAACGAGGCGAGCCGGCGAGGCAGGGAACTCAGAATTTTTATTTTTCAATTTAATTATCTACATGCCATCATCCTCTCACGTTAGCAATTTTGAATCCATTCGACTCCGTTTAGCCAGCCCGGAAGAAATTTTGGAATGGTCCCGCGGAGAAGTAACTAAGCCGGAAACCATCAACTATCGCACCCAACGCTATGAGATGGACGGTCTTTTTTGCGAACGCATTTTCGGTCCCAGCAAAGACTGGGAATGTTATTGTGGAAAATACCGAAGAATCCGTTATAAGGGGATTGTTTGCGATAAATGCGGAGTTGAAGTTACCCGCTCCTCTGTCCGCAGAGAAAGAATGGGTCACATTCAGTTAGCCGCCCCGGTCGCCCACATCTGGTTTACTCGCGGAAGCACCAGCAAACTGGGTATTGCTCTTGGAATCACCGTAAAACAAGTAGAAAAAATCGTTTATTTTTCCGGTTATATTATTACTTCCGTTGACGAGAAAAAGAAAGAGGAATTCAAATCGGCTTTAGAAAAAGAATATCAGGAAAAAGTGAAAAAAATCAGACAGGAAAAATCTAAGAAAAAGATTAAAGATAATATATCCCAATTGCTTTCTCTTAAAGAAGAACGCCAGAAAGAAATTGAGAAATTGCGCGTCATGCAGATTCTGTCCGAGAAAGAATACCAGGATTTGGCACAATTTTACGGAACCGCTTTTGAAGCGGGCAGCGGGGCAGAGGCCATTCGTAAAATTCTTCTGGAACTGGACGTAAAAAAACTAGTGACTCAGTTGGACGATGATTTGAAAAAAAGCCGGGAAAGCAACCGCAACAAAATTGCCAAGAGGCTGAGACTTTTGAAGAGTTTGGACAAAGCCGGCACTCATCCTGCTTGGATGATACCGACAGTAATCCCTGTTCTGCCTCCAGATCTGCGCCCAATGGTTCAATTGGATGGTGGACGCTTTGCCACTTCCGACCTGAACGACCTTTACCGAAGAATTATCAACCGCAACAACCGACTAAAAAAACTGTTGGAGTTGGGAGCCCCGGAAGTCATCTGCCGCAATGAAAAAAGAATGTTGCAAGAGGCAGTAGACGCTCTTTTTGACAACTCCGCCCGTCGCAACCAAGTTTCCGTAGCCGCTTCTACCGGACAAAAAAGAGCTTTGCGTTCGCTAGCGGATATGCTAAAAGGAAAGCAAGGAAGATTCCGTCAAAACCTTCTGGGAAAAAGAGTAGACTACTCGGGAAGATCAGTGATCGTAGTAGGACCGTACCTCAAGCTTCACCAGTGCGGAATACCGAAGAAGATGGCCCTGGAATTATACAAACCATTCATCATCAGCAAGCTTATTGAACAGGATTTTGCTCATAATGTCCGCACGGCTGGCCGTATGATCGACCAGGAAGCCACTGAAGCTTATGAAATATTGGAAAATATAATTTCCGATCACTACGTATTGCTGAACCGCGCCCCAACCCTGCACCGCTTAAGCATCCAAGCGTTTCAGCCGCTGCTTATTGAAGGCCAAGCTATTCAAATCCACCCCATGGTCTGTACCGCTTTTAACGCTGACTTCGACGGAGACCAAATGGCAGTTCACGTGCCTTTAACGGCAGAAGCCCGCTGGGAGGCTAAAACCCTCATGCTTTCAAATAAAAACCTTCTTAAGCCTTCCACTGGAGATCCGATTACCATTCCTTCTCAAGAGATTGTTCTGGGAATCTATTACATGACCACCATGAACGCCAAGAAGGCAGGATCAGGAAAATATTTTTCATCCCTAAATGAAGCAATTTTTGCTTATAAGTCAGGGAAGGTTCACGTTCAGGCTGCCATCAAGGTGATGCTGGAGAATAATATGATTGAAACTTGTGTTGGAAGAATCTTGCTTTATGAGATTTTGCCGGAAACTTTCGGTTTTGTTAACGAACAACTCGACAAGACTAAGATTAAAAAGTTAATCGCTATTTCTTTGGAACAGTTTGGAAGGGAAAGAACCGTAGTCTTCATTGATAAACTCAAGGAATTGGGCTTTGAACATGCGACCCTCTCCGGTTTGAGCTGGAGTATCAGCGACCTTCAGGTGCCTCTCCTTAAGGAAAAGCTGATTAAAGAAACGGAACACAAGATCGACCAAATAGAACAGCAATTCCAAAAAGGTTTCTTAACCGAGGCCGAAAGAAAAAGCCAAGTAATCCAGATTTGGAATGAATGTCGCGATTTAATCGCTGAAGAAGTAGAGAAAAATATTGACAAGGAAGGCCCCGTGTTTGCCATCGTAGATTCCAAAGCAAGAGGCAGTATGGCAGTCTTGGTTCAGCTTACCGGTATGAGAGGACTTATGGTAAACCCCGCCGGAGAAATTATTGAATTGCCCGTTCGCGACAGCTTTAAAGAAGGACTAAACGTTTTGGAATACTTCATTTCCACTCACGGCGCCAGAAAAGGAATGACCGACACGGCTCTGCGAACTGCTACCGCGGGATACTTGACTAGAAGGCTGGTAGACGTTTCCCAGGAAGTAGTAATCAGGGAAAAAGATTGTGGCGACGGGGAGGGCGCCTACTATTTCCGAGAGGACTCGGATTACACCGGCAACAGTTATGGTGGCCGATTGGAAGGAAGATATGTATTGGAAGACATCAAAGACCCGAAAACCAAAGAAATGATCGTTCGCTCAGGAGAACTTATCACCAAAGAAGCCGCCCAAAGGATTGAAGATATCACTGAAATCAAGAAAGTTAAAATGCGTTCCGTAGTTGCTTGTAAAACGAGTATTGGCGGAGTTTGCCAAAAATGTTACGGCTACGACTTAGGTAAGAACGAATTGGTAGACTTAGGCCAGGCAGTCGGAATTGTAGCTGCTCAAGCCATTGGAGAGCCTGGAACTCAGCTTACCATGAGAACTTTCCATACTGGAGGTGTCGTTAAAGAAGACATCGTCCAAGGACTTCCTCGAGTAGAAGAAATTTTTGAGGCGCGTATGCCTAAAGGAAGAGCGGAGATTTCTGAAGTAAGCGGAAAGGTACACTCTGTAAAAAGCGAAGACAAGCAAATTACCGTTTCTATTGAAACAACCGCCCTGGAGGCGAGAAAAGCGGGAATAACGGTAGAAAAAACCAAGGAGCCTGCGAGTAAAGTTGTGGTCAGTTATAAACTCCCGCCGGGAGGCAGCACCCAGGTTGAGACAGGAGACCTTGTCAGTAAGGGTCAGGTGCTTTCCACGGGAAGCCTCGACCTGCTTACCTTGTATAAAACAGCCGGAAAAGAAGCGATCAGGCGTTATGTTATTAGAGAAATTCAAAATATTTATGCTACTCAAGGTGAAAGTATCGATGATCGCCACATTGAGGTTATAATTCGACAAATGCTTTCCCGAACCCGCATTAAAGAAGAAGGCGACACCCATTTGCTTACCGGTGAAGTAGTAAGCAAATTGAGATTCCAAGAAGAGAACCGCGAAGCCACCGCTCGAGGAGGAAAGCCCGCCAAGGGAGAAGGTTTGATCTTGGGAATTACCCGAGTATCCTTGACCACCGAAAGCTTCTTGGCAGCTGCTTCTTTCCAACAAACGCCTCAAGTCTTAATTGACGCGGCTTTAACAGGAAGAGAAGACAAGCTTCGAGGTTTGAAAGAAAACGTTATTATTGGAAAACTTATCCCGGCCGGAACAGGCTACAAGGGTTCCAAGATAGCCAAAGAATTAGAAAAAGCGGAAAAGGAAGGCTATAAGTAAAAATAAATGAATCCGTCTATTTTCAAAACTTACGACATTCGCGGTATATATCCCGAAGATATTGACGAAGCGGGCGCTTTTAAGATCGCCCAGGCGTATGCCACGGTTTTAAAGCCGAAAACAGTCGCGTTGGGAAGAGACATCCGCGTCTCTTCCGATTCGCTGTGGGAATCAGCGAAAGACGGATTTTTGAAAGCCGGAGTCAATGTCATCGATATAGGTAAAATTTCCACCGACATGCTTTATTTTGCCGTTGCCAATTACGGGTACGATGGCGGAATCACTATTACTGCCTCCCACAACCCTAAGGAATACAACGGGATGAAATTGGTAGCCAAAGGATCCGCTCCGATATATTCAGATTATCTTTTGCCGGAAATTCAAAAAATCGCCATGGATCCGGAATTCAAACCGACTGAAATTACCGTCGGAACAATCGAGCAAAAAGATATTCTGGAAGATTATATTCGAAAAGTAAAAGAATTTGCCAATCTTGAGAATATAAACCCCATAAAAATTCTAATAAACGCCAATTTCGGTTTAGCCGGCATTGTTTTCAAAAAAATTATGGCGGATGCGCCTATTGAGTGGGTGGAATTAAATTGTGAGCCGAACGGAGAATTTCCTAAAGGCCGTCCCGATCCTTTAATCCCGGAGAATAGGGAAGAGACAGTCGCTAAAATTAAGGAGAGCGGGGCTAAATTAGGTTTTGCTTGGGACGCCGACGCTGACCGTTGTTTTGTTTACGACGAAAAAGGCAACGATGTGGAAGGCTGTTTTATGGGAGCGCTTCTTGCAAAGATAATGCTGGAGAAAAGTTTGGAGAAAGGCTATAAAATCGTGTATGATCCGAGAATTGTTTGGACCCTAGCCGAAACGATTCAAGAAAGCGGCGGAATACCCGTACCTTCCAAAGTCGGCCATGCCATTATCAAAGCCAAAATGCGTGAAGTTGACGCGCTGGCAGCTTTCGAAAGCTCCGGTCATTTTTATTTCCGCGATTTCTTTTTCTGCGACAACGGCATGATTTCGGCAATTCTTATTTTGGCCTACCTCAATGAGAAGAATATTCCGCTTTCCAAAGCTTTAGCTTCCATAACCAGTAAATACTTTGTTTCCGGCGAGATTAATTTCACCGCCGAAAATAAAGATGAAATTATCACCCAGCTGAAAGAGAGGTACAAAAATGCCAAGTTCGAAGAAATCGACGGCATTTCGATCGAATACAAAGATTGGCGCTTTAACGTCCGTAAATCCAACACCGAACCATTGCTCCGATTGAATATCGAAACCCGTTCTAAAGAATTGTTAGAGGAGAAGAGGAAAGAACTAGTAGAGTTGATAAATAGCTTACGAAAATAAAAAATTATTTATCATTTTACATTTGTCATTTTTCATTAATTTATCATTTTAGCATTTATCATTGTTCTGCAATGCTTAATGGTAAATGGAAAATTAATGGCAGATGTTAAATGATAAATGATAAATGATAAATTTATATTATGAGTAGAATCTCAGAACAATACGTCAAACTCGCCTGTTCTGTTTGCAAAAACATCAACTACCGAGTAAAAAAGAACAAAAAACAGCACAAAGATAAAATTGCGCTGCAAAAATTCTGTCCGAAGTGCAAAAAACACACTGTGCATAACGAGATAAAGTAAATTACAAAGCGCGAAAGAACCTAGATTTTATTCCTTGCTTTGTTCTTTGCTCTTTATTTTTACTTTGTTCTTTGTCGCTTTGTGCTTTTGGCTATTTTATATCCTTGATCTCATATTTCTCCTTCCCATTAGGCGTTTCGACTTCGATTTTCTCCCCTTTCTTCTTGCCGATCATGGCTTGTCCTAAAGGCGATTGGTGGGATATTTTTCCGTTAGTAGGGTCAGTTTCGTGAGTTCCTACCACTTGGACTGTCATTTTTTCCGACTCATTTTCTTTTGCTAGCTCTACCAAACAACCCAAGTCTACCTGATCTTCCCCTTTTTTCTCCACTACGTGCGCTTTTTCGATCACGCAGCTGAGCCAATTAACCCTGCTTTCATTTTCTCTCTGCTGGGCTTTAGCTGCAGAATACTCGGCGTTTTCAGATAGGTCGCCTTGTTCTTTGGCGCTTTTGATCGCTTGCGCGATTACTCGGCGTTTTTCCAAGCGCTCCGCCAGTTCTTTTTCGAATTCTTTTAGCCCTTCGGGGGTGATAAAATTAGACATTGGTTTTATTTTAGAAAGTTAAAATTTTAGAAAGCTCGCCCTCAAGTTTGATCGAGAGTTTTGAAAGTTATTTAGATTGACAAAACCCTTTTTCTCTTATTTCATGTAGATGCAAGCCCTTCTAGAAAACAAGAGAAGGGTGTTATTTTGCTTATTTATTATTAGCATCTATTTTATTAATAGTCCATACGGGTGCATAGCTCAGCTGGTAGAGCAGTGGCCTTTTAAGCCATTGGTCGAGGGTTCGAATCCCCCTGCACCCACCTCCGCTAAAGCTACCGTGGGCGAAGCCCACAATACTTTTTCTGCTACTCCTTCATTGTCATTCCCGCGAAAGCGGGAATCCAGAAAAGAAACCTGGATCCCCCGCCGTGGCGGGGGATGACAAATGTCTCTTACACTATTAGGGGTGATTAGCTCAGTTGGTAGAGCGCTTCGTTTACACCGAAGATGCCGTAGGTTCGAGTCCTACATCACCCACTTATGCCTTCTAACAAAATAAAAAAAATTGTCACTGTCACGGGTGGGAATGGTGGTTTTTCTCTTCTGCGCGGACTCAATAACTTTGATTGGGAGATTAATGCAATCGTCGCCATGACTGATGACGGAGGGTCAACTGGACGGTTAAGAAAAGAACTGGGAGTTTTACCTCCGGGCGACGTAAGATACTGTCTATCGGCTTTAACCACCCTGCCTGGTGAATGGGAAGAAATTCTTAATTATCGTTTTTCTGAGGGCGGCCTAAAAGGACATACTATTGGCAATCTAATGCTAGCCGCTCTGGAAAAATTCCACGGCAGTTTTCTTTCCGCCGTAAAGCAAATGGAGAAGATCTTAGCAACCAAGGGCAGAGTTATTCCTGCAACCCTTGACAACGTAGAGCTCCGAGCCAAACTTAATAGCGGCAAGATATTACACGGACAACACAAAATTGATACCTATCCAGAATTACAAGCAAAAGGGATAAAAAATATTTTTATTTCACCCAACGCCAAGGCTAACCCAGCAGCAACTCGCGCCATTTTAGATGCCGATGTTGTCTCTATCGGGCCTGGGAATCTATACTGCAGTATTATCCCCAGCTTAGCAATAAAAGAGCTCAGAGAGGCTATTTTGAAAACTAAGGCGTTGGTTATTTTGCATTGCAACCTGTTGAACAGAGGGGATCATACGGAAGGTTTTGATTTAGACGACCACGTCAGGGAAATAAATAAATATATTGGCAAAGAAAGAATTGACGCTGTAACTATTAACAAAATATCCCTTTCCCCGGCAAAAAAAAGAAGTTTATGTATTAAAGAAAGCGACATGGTTAAATTTAACGTCTCAAGGAACGCCTCTCGCAATTTTAGGGTTTTTGAATACGACCTAATCGATCAAGTATGCCATTCTTACCCGAGCTCCGATGCTATAGCTTATCTCCGATCGCCCATTAGACACGATGGAGAGAAAGTTGGTAGGGCAATAATTGAAATATATAATAAATTACGAAAATAAATTGAAAATTAAAAGTACTAAGATCCAAATAATTTTAAACCGCAACTAATAAAGATCCCTAAGTCCCTGAATCTTTTATTATTTTGTTATTAAGATTTATGATTATTTGGAACTTATGATTCTCAATTTTCAATTTCAAACATGTTGAAAGAATACAAACGAGTTACCCCTTATCGTTACGAATTTACCGATGCCAACGTCCCGATTGTTTTTCACCTGCAGGAAGATCTCTTTCCTAATAATGAAGCCTTAGAGCAGTTAAAAGACGTCGCCAACACCGCAGGCGTTTATCATCACGTAGCGGTACTTTCCGACGTCCATCCTAAGAAAGGAAGAAAATGTCCAACGGGAGTGGCAATAGCCGCCGATCGATTTCTGCCCCAAACAATGGATTCTGCACCTAATTGCGGGATGCGCATGTTCACTTTCTCCAAGAAGTATTCCGAGGTAGGAAAAGAAAAAATCGACAGCATTTTCCAAAAATTAATCAAGGAAGTACCAACCCAAGCCACCGTCGGCACGCCTATCAATTACAAAACAGTTATCGACACCTGCCGCTATGGCACAAAAGGCCTAGTTGAGAACTTAAAAAATAAATGGAACTTTCTCGACGGGGAAGTGGGAAATACTTTTCAAAACGGCAATGAGTTTTTTGACGGTAAAATTCCCGATAAAGCTTATATTGAAGCGGTTGTTCCAAAAGTTTTTCTTAAATTAGCGCAATTTAGAATGGGTATTTTAGGAATGGCGGGGAATCATTTCCTCGATTTAATGCGAGTTGAAAAAATCGAAGATAAAGAAAAAGCTGAGGCTCTAGGAATAGAAGAAGATCAGCTTATTTTTTTTATGCACACCGGTTCTGGCATTTTAGGACAATACGCCAGCTACTTTTACACCCCCAAAGAAGAAGAACATTTTATTACTAAGGTTTTAGTAAATCTCGGCCGAATGACCATGTCCAAGAAATATTTAACCGCTGCAGAAATCAAACAGTTGAGAAAAGATTCGGTTTCTTATCGAAGAAAAAAGGAATTCTTCTCGATTGATCCGGAATCGAGAATCGGCAAGGCTTATCACACTGCTCACCAAGCTTCCGGCAACTTCGGTTACGCTAATAGGGCTATTCTATCTGCAAAAATCCGCCAGGTGGTAGAGAATGAAATAGGGAAGAATCTGAAGTGGAATTTGATTTACGACATGCCCCACATCGGGGTGCGCAAAGAGAATCATTTTGGAAAAGATATCTGGGTTCATCGCAATGGAGTAAGTCGAGCGTTCGGGCCAAAGAGAATGAGGAGCCACCCAATTTACAGTAAAACCGGTGAGATTTGCTATTTTGCCGGCTCTATGACGACTCCCAGCTATTTGGCGGCCGCTACTGATGAAAACGAATCAACGTTTTACTCTGCCAGTCATGGCGCAGGGAAGAAGAAAGATGAACCGGAAAAATTCGGTAAAAACGAATTGCTTACCCAGGTTGAGAAGGATGGGGTAAAACTATACAACGCGAAGTCCAGAGGCATTGTAAAGCAATATAGCGCGTACTACAAGGATATAAATGAAGTCATGCAGGGAATTTCAGAAAATAAAATCGCCAGACCTGTGGCAAAATTAGTTCCCCTAGCCGTACTGATGGCATAATAATGCGAGTAAATCGTAATTTGTAACTAGATTAGTAGCAAGTAGGAAAGATTTATTTTCCCCTAATTACGTATTACGTATTACGATTTACTAGTTACCCGCACTGTTCATTATTCCAGAAAATATTCCCGCAGTTACCGGAAAAGTTATTTCCTGAAGCCTTTTGATACCGTTTCCTTGGTCTTGCAAAAACCAGAATTTTTTAGCATTAGTATCGTAACTGATGTCGCTTATACCCGGACTTTTCAAAAAATCAGCCGTATTTCTGCCCCCTCGTGAGTCCAGCTCGATCATTTTGATGCCGTCTTTATTAACCACAAAAATGTTCTGATAATCAAGGTACCATTGTACTTTTTGCAATTCTTCAGAGTCTCTATAAATAACTTCCATATCGCCCGAAACGTGTTTCGGTTGGACTTCCCAGTCTTTGACAAAATAAACATACGCTTCGTTTTTGGTCGAAAAGAGAAGTTTCTTGCCGTCATCGGAGAAATACACTTCCTCCACTCCAGGGAAAATAAATTTCATACCCTCTTTTCCTTCTTCTTTATTCTGCGCATAATCCCACAGAAACAAGTTATGTTTTTCATCTTGCACCGCGACTTGCTCTTCAGAATAAGCAAATATTTGATATTTTTCGGTCATTTGATAATTTTCCGGAAAATCAACGCTATTTTGCATACCCCCGTCACGGTCTAGAATTAAAATTTTTCTTTCGGTAACATTGACTAAGCAGAGATAATTGCCGCAAAACGTGTAGCCGTTAACGCCGCCCTCTCTGATTTTAAGGGGCATGTAATTACTATCGAAGACTAGCTTGTCAACTGGCTTTAAATCTTTCTTTTGACCCGGTTGCTTCGCGCTATTTTCGTTTTCCCCCGACTGAGTATCATTATTCCACCATTCGAGAATACTGCTGGCAGATTGACTGTAAACCGACCCCTCAAAAGAGAAAAATATGTTATTTTGGTCGTCCCAGGAAAAAAGTATAGATTTATCTGAGACAGTAGGGGTTTTCTTGGTTGTGCTATTCTGATCTTCTAACGGTCTGGCGAGAGAGTTTTCCCAGATATTTCCCACATTTATCGCCTCCGAATAATTTGAATTGGCATTAGTTAAAAATATTTCTTCAGCAGTATTATTTTTCAAAGAAAATAAAAGCCACTGTCCATCTGGAGACCATTTTAGTTCGCCCGGACTAGGCACAAAACGCTGGTTTAATGTTTCTTTATATACAAAAGAGTCTTTATTCTGATCTAAATCACGGACATAAATAGAAAGATAGTCGTCCTTATTAAGAAAATAAGCAATAAATTTTTTGTCTGGGCTAAAAGCATACTTGATCATATTCTCTTCGGCCAAGGTTTTGCTTTCGACTAATTGAGGAACTAGGACAACATTCCAAAACTCCGTGGCAATCCCCGAATGAACTTCGACAGTCTTTTTCCAAGGAAAATATCCCGGAGCGCTTGCCTCAAGTTGATAATCCTTAGGTCCTAAACCGCTGATATTAAGCGATCGATTAATCAAATCCATACTTTTTTCGGACACCTCGCTCCCGTCAATGACTATTTTAGGATTAGCGGGGGTTGATTTCAATACAATACTTCCGGATCGGACCACGACGCTATTGTTTTTATCGAATCTATAGCCCAGAGAATAAAAAACTATCGTAGGAGCGACAATCCCCAACGCGACAAAAAAGATCGCAAACACTATAATTTTTCTCACCATTGAATGCTCTCTCATGTTGGATATTACAATTTACAGTGTAATAAATTGAAAATTGAGAATAATAAGTTCCAAATAATTCTAAGCATCAAACTCCAAGGTACATCCAGAGCCTGAAAATTATGGTTTATGATTATTTGGATCTTACAATTTTCGATTTGTAATTTCTGGGTATACCACGCTACATTTTTACACTCTCTCCACGTACTTTGCGTCCCGGGTATTAATTTTTATAATATCTCCTTCTTTAATAAAAAGAGGCACTGAAATACTTTGCCCAGTTTCCACTTTGACTTGTTTTGTTCCACCGTCTGCCGTATTGCCTCGAAGAGCAGGAGGGGCTTCAACAACCTTTAAATCGATTTTTATCGGCAAGTCGATATTAACCGGCTCCCCCTTAAAAACCAGGATGTTCACACTGGTGCCTTCTTTTAAAAATTTAGAAGAATCACCCAATTGATCTTTTCCAATCGAAAACTGTTCATACGTCTTTTCATCCATAAAATAATAAGCGTTGTCCTCCCTATAAAGATACTGGGCATTGTTCCTTGATAGGTCAGCTTCCTTTAAAGTTTCGCTTCCTTGGAAAGTGTGGCTTACTACGTTGCCCGTGCGCAAATTTTTAATTTTAGTGCGCAATACTGCGCCGCCTCGACCAATTTTACTATGCTCTCGATACACAACATCGTATGGGTCTCCTTCGAATTCAATCTTTGTACCAACTTTCACTTCTGATAGATTCAACATAGGAATAGATGAATAGAATAAATGGGTTAGGTTCTCTATTTGTATATTCTTTCTATTTAAAATCCGCTCGGTTTTCAAACGCTTTTCTCAAAGTTATCGGATCACTATAGCCCAGAGAATCTCCGGTGTGAAATCCCCGTGCCAACCTAGTGGTCACCACAGCAGTATCCTTCAAAAAATCTTTAATGTAAAGGGCTGTAGCCTCTCCACTTGAAGTAAAATCGGTTGAAATAATTATTTCTGAAATCTTTTCTTTGAGTACTCTCTCCCTTAAAAAAATAATTCTTTTTTTTACCGATTCCACTGACTTAATATTTCTGGTTCCAACCACGTCGCCCCCTAAAATAAAATAAAGTCCTTTGTATCCAGTCTCTTTGTCAAAATGGGCGGCGGAAAAATCTGAGTTTACAACGCATATTTTGTTGGTTTCTCTATCGCTATTGCAAAAATCGCATAGATTATCCAATGCAAAATAAAAACATTTCCGACAAGGTTTATATTTAATAAATTCTTTCCACTCTTTCAGCAAGTCTTCCGTTTCTCTATTGTGTTTCCACCACCAGTCTAAAAATCTCTCCGCGCCCCTTTCACTAAAACCGGGCATTTTGGCAATTAACTTTCTCAATTCAATTATCGGCTTCGGCAAAGACATGGTCAGTATTGACTAATTAGATTTACTTTGGGAGTATAACACAAAAGTACATTAACCGGCGAAGAGTAAGCGATGATGATAAATTGAGAATTGAAAATACTAAGTTCCAAATAATTTTAAGCATTAAATTCCGAGGTACATCCAAAGCTTGGAAATTATGGTTTATGGTTATTTGGATCTTATAATTTTCAATTTGTAATTTTATAACCCCATGATCAAAGTAATTCTCAAAGAAAACATCCCCGGCCATGGATCCAAAAATGATGTAGTTGACGTTTCCGACGGTTTTGCCCGTAATTTTTTAATCCCTAGGAATAAGGCTGTCATTGCTGTTCCGGATGCAATAAGAAAAATAGAGGAAGAAAAAAGCAGAACTAATTTGAAAGAAGAAAAAATTAAAGAAAAAAACTCCCGGCTGGAAGAAAAAATAAACTCGATGGAAATTACCATTCAAGGCAAGGCTAAAGAGGGCAGACTGTTTGGCAGTATCTCTTCAAAAGAAATTTCCGAAACTTTATCGGAAAAAGGAATATACATCGACCCAAAAAAAATCATTATAACCGAAGCTATAAAGACCATAGGCACGCATAAAGTCGGGATTATACTAGATAAAGACATCCAGGCGATATTAAAGATCAACGTAGTAGAAGAGGGATAGTCATGAAAGTGCAAAGTGCGAAAGTACAAATATTGAACCAATTTTAAATACATTTTCTGGGTTCCGGGTTCATTCAAACTTTACCCCTTTGCGCTTTATTTTTACTTTGCTCTTTGCGCTTTGTACTTTATATGCCCTCGTATATTTCAAGCGTTTTCTCGGCTAATTTTTTCCAACTGAACAGTTCTTTTCTCTCAATTCCTTGTTTTACTTTGCTTTCTCTCAAGCTTTTTTTGCTAATCAAACTTTTAATAGCGGCCGCCATTTTTTCTGCGCTGTCTTTTTTGTTAATATCGACATAAGTCGCCGCCTCTCCCGCCACTTCTTTAAAAACTCCGATATTACTTGCTACAATTGGAGTTCCGCTCGCCATTGATTCCACGAGAGGAAGACCAAATCCTTCATAGGCGCTGGGGAAAACAAAGACTTGAGCCGCTTTATAAAAATGAGGAAGCTTGCTGGCCGGCTGGTATCCCGTTATGATAATGTCTTTTTTATTTATGCTGTTGCTCTGAACTTGTTTTAAGATCTCCTCGTCTATTTTTTTGTCATAATTATGGCCTTTTTTATCTCCCACGATCACCAGCTTGATATCATTCCACTCGGAACCACTTTTTGCCCATTCTCTTTTTAGCTGGGCAAAAGCAGAGATTATCAGCGGGACGTTTTTTCTAGGTTGCAATGAACTAATGTGCAAAATGAAAGAAAAGTTTTTACCCTGAACCGAACGGTTCGGGGCGCCACCAATAATTTCAGCTACTTCTTTAATAGCTGTTTTTTTGTTTACAGAAAAGAAATATCGGGAGTCAACTGCCGGATTAGTTACAAATATTTTATCCGCCGAACAATTATAATATTTTATTATTTCCTTTTTAGTAAAACTTGAAACTGCGATAATTGCATCGGCTCTTTTTATGGAAGGCGGGATGAATGAGTTTAAAATATAGCTGTCTTTTTTTGTTATCCATTCCGGATTTACTTTGAACGAAATATCATGAATAGTGGATACAATTTTTGTTTTTCTTTTTAGATAGAAGGGGAGAATGTATTCTACATGCAAAACATCAATTGAATTTTTCTTTAAAAAACGAGGAAGGGAATAAAAAGTCCAAAGCATTTTATTCCTGGGTTTTACTTCATAAATTTTGAAATTGTCGGGTAATGATTTTAGGATATTTTTTGCTTTATCTGGATTTTCATCGGTCAAAAGAAAAAAATCGTGTTTTTTACCACTATCTAACTTGGCCAGTTCTTTCACCAGATAATAAAAATAGGTTTCGCTTCCCGTGCTTCTTTTGCCGATTTTTCTTATGTCGATAGCGATTTTCATAAATAGTTGTCCCCTCCTTACAAAGCCAGCCCGACAGGGTCATTCTGGCGGGGAGGGGATTAAGGGGAGGTTTATTAATTACTATAATATTTGCAATTCACTGTACTATTAAAATCTTTCAGTGTTTCCCTTGCCAAACCGTTTAACTTTAAAGCTTCTTCTTGGTTTTTACCTACGCTGACGACATAAAACGGATCATTCTCATTAAATAGCTTTCCGAACCCATGCTCTCCTAAAGCAATTCCGGAAAGAATTTTCAGTTCTTCGCTACAATAACCCTGGTCTACGCCGAAAGCCAGTCCATTAGAAAGAAAGTGGGGGGGTAAAAATTTATCTATGAGTGTCGAGGGATCGAAAAAAGGATCGGCGCTCCAAAATATTATTCTGGCATCATGAAAATCTTTGTAACCGCGCATACCCGCAAAAGGGGTGTGTTGGAACTTAGCGCCTAGTTTTTTGGCTAAATCGTACGAATGGTACGCCCCGTATAAATCAGCCTGGCTGATTTCTTCTGTCGGAATTCCCTGCAAAGACAATTCGTTGATTAATATTATAAATCTCTGTTTGTCTTCTTCGTTCAATTTTGAATAAGCGATACCGGCCGCACCGCACCCGCTATGGCTGCGCACCGCCTTAATCTTGCCCTTAAAGCTTTTGATAAAATTTTCCCGGTACTCTTTCGAGTCTAAGATCAGCTGGCCGGCGGTACCTACCTTAAATTCTCCAGGAAGCGGCATTACTCTTTCGTCCGCGCAGATCAATACTTTGCCTTTTTCCTGGTTAGAATCAAAAGCGCCTCTCCAGCTTTCTTTTTGCTCAGGACTTAGCGCTTCATTTAAGTTGTCCCCTTCAAAGCTATTTAGCAACGATAAAATTTCGGCTTTCCCGGTATCTTCCCACGCTTTTTTTAACGTTTCGTTATGTTCCATATTTTAAATTTAACAAATTACCTCCCCTTCATCCCCTCCTTACGAAGGAGGGGACAAGAGGGGAGGTTTATGTTGTATATTATATATTCTATGTTTTAAACTCTAGGCTAATTTTAAAAGAGATACAAGATAATTTTATTTCTTTTTACCTCCGGTGGATTGAGCCCAAACGGATTGCCCGCCATTGGCGTTTCTTTTGTTTTGCATGGTCTTGGTACAATTCACAACCGTTCTTGTGTATTCCGTTGAGCCAGATCCTCTTGGACCGCCGTTATAGCCCCCCGCTAGATTTTCTAGATCGCTATAGTTTTTAAGCCCGTTCCCTCTCTTATGTGCGGCATTAAGCAATTTTAAATAACCAATCCCCATAGATACACTAGTAATCCCTCTTTCGTTGGCTGGATCTCGTTGAGAAAGTAATCCTGCGTCTGACTTGAGCACATCATCTGACCCAACGTCTCTTCTCAACTTCATGTAAATATTATTCGGATCGTTGTTGTTAACATAGCTTTTTAAACCCTTAAGAGCGTCTACTTCGGTGTGGACACCAGGTTTTGTATTAATTTGAGTCAGCCCCAATGATCTTTCGCCTCTAGTGTTAGATGAACTGGGATTAAATGAAGACTCCTTGTTAATTATGCACATAATAAAATCCACCGGAACGTTCAAATTTAAATCTTTCAAGGCTTTGGGTACTATTTCTTCTTCCAACCTCTTAATTTCGTCTTTAGAAAGCTGTCCTTTGATGCCGATCGAGGTGCCGCTCCAGTTGCCTGTCGGTTCGCTCGCGCCAGTGGTACTAGTAGTGCTGCTAGTGTCTCCTGTACTCGCAGTTCCTCCTGTCGTACTGCGGTCCCCCCCAGAAGTGCTGCCATTAGATCCCGTAATGCCTCCACCAGTGTCCCTGTCAGGATTTTTCAAAAAATCCGCCACTTCTTTTTCTAGTTGTTTGATGGCTTTATCTAATTTTATTTCATCGGGATGCTTGTTGCTGGTAGCGATTCTGTTGGGTAAAATGCCTGCTCCCCCCGTATTCCAGACGGATTCTAAATCCAGATTCTGTTGAAATTCATTACTAATCTCCGTATTATTTTTTACAGAAGTATCCTTATCTGTTTTTTCAGTTCCATTTTCTTCAGCATCGCCTTGCTCTCCCGCCATAAGCTTAGTTAAGCCTAAAATTATATCTTTTTCGTTGCCTTTAAGCTCGTACTGCTTTTCTAAATTTGCTAACGCCTTACCTAATTCACCTATATAAGCGTTCAACTGTTCTTCCTCTACTCCGTCCGCTACTTGTTTTATAGTGATAGGATTATCGAGATCAAGAGTTCCGTCCGGTTTAAAATTAACCTCAACGTGGGTATCGTTTTTAGGTATCAGCCCGCCGTAACGATCCGGATCATAAAACACCGGACCGTCGCCCTCCTGATAGTTTAATCCCGACACAACACTTGAGCTTGGTTTAAAAAGCAGGGAATTGTCGGCCAATGCTTTGTTCCAGTCAACTTTTGGCCACATTTGATTAAAGTCTGCCGGAGTTATCCCTTCTTTTGTCATTACCAAGGGAATTATATCGGTCACGCTTTTTGTCAGCACATCCATCATCAGACTATAGAATTGATCTTTTGTTTTTGAAGCCGTACCCTGGCTGCCACTGGCTATTTCTTTTCCCCCTACTTGAGAAATAATATCCCCTAATTCAGCAGGAAGATAGTCGTTTAATTTTATTTTTTGAGAGCCGACGATTATCCCGTTCTTATCTCGATAGGGGACCACCGCATAAACGACTTTTTTTTGTTCTTCCGCTTCCTGGGTTATTTTGGCAATTTGCTTAGCCGCGCTTTCCAAAGGTTGCCCCCCGATACCGTGGATAAAAAAAAATTTGTTTTCAGGAAAATTTATCAAACCCGTTTTTGTAAGATCGGACAAGGCTACTGGATTATTCCTTCCCCCAAAGCTATTGGGCGTGATTTCGTTAGCATATAAGCTGGCTGCGGTTTGGCTTTCTAGACTGGTGCTTTGCTGGCTCGCGCAATCCATTTTCCACCAGTTGCCTTCGTAACCAAGAACGGTGTATACAATATGAATGCCTAGCCAGGAGAGAATACAAATCATAAAGCCCATTAGGCTGTATTTCAGGCCTTCTTTAGCCCAGCCCATCATGCCCTGGTCTCCGACAGAGAGGATATAGGCAAAACCGCTTACCACCACGAAAAAAACCGCTACCGCAAAAGCTAGCGACAAGAGCCAGAAAAATATTCTTTCCAAAAGCTGCAACAGATGGCAAAAAGTACATTCGGAGAGAGTGCAGGGAACCAGGCCTCGTTCGTCAACACTGGCGCCGGCGTTTCTTATGTTTTGATTAAACCCCTCTGGTTGCAAGCCCGACATCCCTTGTTCTTGGGCTTGCTCGGTAGGCGCGAGAGCGGCGAAAGAGAAAGCCGGCATCAATAAAAAGACTGTTGATAACAGTAAGAAGGCAAGTTTATTTTTATTTTTTTTCATATTTATAATTACTTTTTGTTTAAATCCACACAATGCACTTGGGCGAAGCGAATTCTTGGGGTTTATTTTTCGTCTTCTTAGCCAGAAAAATAAACCCCAAGAAGAGCTAAGCTCGCAATCCAATACATCTCGGATAAACTATTTCTTCTCAGCTTTTCTCGCATCTATTATCGCCTGGATTTTTTCCGGTATCACCCTCCAACTGCCGTTTTCCAAACACTTAAAAATACTAATAGCGTAATAAGAATTTCCCGGCCCATAGCCGATAACCATACTTCTTAAATCCTGAATATTCCTGGCCGAGCCCCCTCTTCCCACGATACCTTTTTCGGTTAAATGAGTATAAGATAAAGCCGCGTTTAGATTGGGATCGGAACGAAGAATCTCTCTTTTTTTCTCACCCCCGCCTTCGCGAGTAAGAGTTTCCTCCATATCGACTCCGAAATTTATTCGAATTTTTTCCGATAATGCTTCAAAGTGCTTTGGGGCAAGTTTTTTGAGTTTTTTTGTAGCGCTTCTGGTCGCCCCCATACTCATTTGCCCTAAACCTGAACATCCCGTCTGGCTCATTGCTCCCGGATCAAATTTGCTTTCCTTTTCAAACACGCACATGATCAAGTCAGGCGGAATATTATAATCAATACCGGTATTATCCTTCATTTCTTTTTGGATGTCGACAATTAAATTTCTGATCGCCTCTCTCTCCTCCAAACTCAGCATGTTGTCCGTTGTGATCCGCCCGCCGATTTTTGAAAGCTGGGCTGGATCGAGACTAGGAACCCGATTTACATTAATTCCTGTAGAAGAGTCCTCTATACTTTCCGGTGATTTTTTTTCTCCCGCTATCCAATTATTTAAAGCTGGGGTATTGGAAAACTGATGAAGAAAGTAGTCTTGAATCGAATCGAACACATTCCCATTTTTCGAAAGGGTTTCGTTTAAATTTGTCGGACTTGTCTCTGTTTTGTTTTGGTTATTGTTTGTGTTTCGGGGAAGTTCCTTGTCGATAATGTCCTTTGCGATACTGTCCAACTCTTTTTCCACTTTTTTTAATTTCTCCAGATCCGTAGTTTGACCCGGATTTTTCAAAGCGTACGAAGCAAAAGCAGCGGGGCTAGAAACATTATCTTCTTCGTCGTTTGAATTGGCATTGCCTTTGTTAGGAACTTTGCCGGCCGCAATATCTTTTGACATAAGCCCTACGATTTGATTCCATTGGTCTTTGTTTAAACTTTCTGAGTTTTTCGCTGATTCCGCCACTACCTGGGCGATGTCGACCGCCATTTGCTTAGCCGCTTGAGGCGAAATATCCTGAGGAATTTTGAAGGTAACAGGATTATCTCGATTCAAATAAAATTTTTCGCTCTTTTTATCATCCGGGTTACCTGCCTGGCCGGTAGGCAGGTTAGACAGTAAATTTATCGAAAATAGAGTTTCTTCTTCTCCTTTTTTGAGTGTTGCTCCTTCTTCGTAGACCACTCCGTTATGGTAAGTTTTCAATGACTGCTCAGGACTAACTTTATTCGGCCAAATATCATTGAACTTTGTTAGGTCTTCCTCCGCATCCGCGATAAAAAACGGGAAATTTGTTCCCGTAGGAGAGTCGGCAATTAATCCCGTGATTACCGCTTTAATATTTTTTTGGGTCTGCTTCAGGTTCGCCCCTATCTGTTTGGTCAAATTGACCGGCTGAGATCCTTCTATTTCCAGCGTGTCTTGATTTTTAACCGGCGTTATGGCGTAAACAATTTTTCCTTCTTTATTAGCTTCTTCGGTAATTTGAGCCAATTGTTTCGCAGCATTTTCGAGGGGTTGGCCACCGAGACCGTGAATAAAAAAGTATTTATTTTTTGGCAGATTTTTAATTCCGGTTACGGCCAGGTCGGGGAGAGTCACCGGATTGTTTCTGCCCCCTTGGTTGTTCGCGGTCACTTCATTTTTATAAAGTTCCGAGTTTGATACCGCTTTATTATCAGAAGATTTTAGTGCGCCTTCAGCACATTCCATTTGCCACCAGCTCCCTTTGTAGCCCAATACCGTATAAAGACCGTGAATAAACAGCCAGGCAACCAAACAAATACTAAACCCGATTAAAATATTTTTTAGGCTTTCTTTAGCCCAACTCATTGAATCGGAATCCCCGCCAGAAGAAACATAAACATATCCGCCGACTATCACAAAGAATATCGCCAAATTGAAAGAGAGTGCTAAAAGCCAAAAAAATATTCTTTCCGCTAATTTAAGCAAGTGGCAAAAAGTGCATTCGCTTACCGAACAGGGGACTAGGCCGCTCTCTTCTGCGCTTACGCTCGACTCCTTTGTATTTTTATCGGGAGACTTGACACTATTGGGACTGTTTTCCTGAATCTGCGCCACCGGTAATGGCTGTTCGGCAAAAGAGATATTATGGCTGAAAAAAAAAGACAAAAACACAGAGAATGCGATAGACCCCAAAAGTAAAATTTTATTTTTGTTTTTCATTGCTCTTTTTCTTTTCGACGACTACCAGTCCGCCACTGCCTTTTTTCATCTTTGCTTTTTCTCCGTAATATGAGTAGCTTAAAGGAATTTTGTGTTCACGGTCATCTTTCAAAATAACATCGCACTCTTCGCCTTTCTTTTCGATTATTTCCGCAGTTTCTTCTTTAATATTTTTAAGAATCTCTTGCACTCTTGCCGGATTTCCAACGTCATAAAAAACCAGCACGCCCTTTTTTTCGTTTAATTTGATTATAACGTCTCCTTTTTTAAAAATTTTATCGCACCAGGATCTTTGTTTGACAATTGTTTCTTCTATTTCATTGATATCGATTTCGGTAATTGTTCGCCGAAAAAATTTTTCCTGGGTTATATCAATTAAACGGCACTGGGTAATGATATATGAGGTTAGAAATCTATTCCAAAAATCAAAAATCACATAACCAAGCGCTCCTACAGCAAAAATAGCGATCCCTATCCAGCCCCAACGTCCCTCCCGCCAAAGCGGCAGAGTAAAGTTTAACACCAAGCCCAAAAAAATCCCAACAGCTAATATCTTCAGCCACAGAATCAAGTAACTTGACCAGTGTGCTTTGGTAATAAACAAAGTTTTTTCTCCTTCAGGAATGGAAAAAGTAAAAATTCCCATAGGTAGTTCTTAGAAATTTTTCCCTAATAACTGCTAATCAAAGGTATCAAGGTAAATGCAACCATAGACAAAACCGCAAGTAACGATACGACAATCCAAACAATTTTAATTTTTTTACGATAACTCATTGCTGTGAAAATATGAAATTGAAAATTCTAAGTTCCAAATAATTCTAAATTATAAACATTAAGTTAAAATTTTTTTAATTTAATGTTTAGTGCTGTTTGCCTGCCTGCCGGTAGGCAGGGAGCTTACGATTTTCAATTTTCAATTTTTATACTACTTGCCCGTCAATTCTTTCTTCGCTTTTTCGATTTCAATTAACTGTTGGGGGTTAGACGTAATAATTTGATCCTCTGTATAGGAAGCTATCACTTTGATTGCGGCGTGTTTTAATCCAGCGAAGAAGATTCCTTCACCCACGTTGCTTTCCAATAGGAGAAATTTCTCTTGTTCGGTTAAATAGAAAGTTTCTGCCACCACGTCCGCCGATGCCGGCGACTGTTTCAAGAGCATTTGAATGGATGAGTTGGTAACGATCGGCTTACCGTAACGAGAAGTAATAAAATCGGTAACGTCCTGGGTAATCGTAGTAAGACCGGTATAGTATTTTCGGCAACGTTTGGCAATTTGAAACATGAAAGCACCGGCATCCTCATGTTGCATCATAACCCAAGCTTCGTCAACCACCAGAATTCTTCTTTTCAGTTCAGAACGAATTTGGTTCCAAATGTATTGCAACACCAAATACATAGCAACCGGACGCAGTACTTCTTCCATGTCTCGCGTGTTGAAAACAACCAATTGGGAATTAAGCTTCACATTGGTAGGTTTGTTTAAAAAACCGGAGAAAGTTCCGTGAGTATATTTTTCCAATCTTGTCGCCAGATCTTCCGCTCCTTCCATGTTGCACAGAACGTCATATAAATTGCTCATAGTGGGTGCTTCAGGTGGAGTGTTCTTCCACTCTGAATCCTGAGTTACGTCTTTAATCGCGTAAGTTTCCCTGATCGCCCTGTCCAATATTGAGTCTTCCTCCGGAGTAATATTGCCTAACATTATATGCATAAGTCCAAGGATATTGGCGATGTTGTTACGTAATATTTCGTTCGGTTCATCATCGTCGCCTAATGCCGGCAAATCGAAAGGGTTGATGTGGTTAGGAGACGTCAGCGAAATTTCAACGAACGTGCCTCCGACTGCATCACACAGATGTTTATACTCGTTTTCCGGATCAATGACAATAACGTCGATCCCCAGCATCATCGAGCGAAGAATCTCTAGTTTGGCAAAATAGCTTTTTCCTCCTCCAGACTTAGCAAAAATAACCATATTGGCATTCTCCATTTTAAACCTGTCAAAAAGGATAAGGCTGTTGTTGTGGCGATTTATTCCATAAAGAATTCCTTCGTTAGAGCTAAGGCTCGAGGAAACAAAAGGAAAGGTAGTCGACAGCGGGGAAGAGTTAAGGTTGGTATTCACGTCGATCTCATCGTTTGCCAAAGGCAAAGTCGAGGAAAATCCTTGTTCCATACGAAATACCGCCGGTTTAATGTAGACGAGTTTGGCCTCAAGAATCGCTTCCAAAGAACTGCAAAGATCATCGAGCTCTTTTTCTGTTTCGCCGTAAACTGTTATGTAAAGGCCGTACTTGAAAAATCTCTCCATTCCTTGTTGCAAGCGGTCTCTTAAGTCTTCAATGTCGCTTATCGACGTTTCAAGCATCGGGTCTCGTATCTTTCCGGCTTCTGACTCAAGATCTATTCTCGATTGGACCTGGGTAGCAGTTTTGCGGAGTGCCCGCAAAATAATGCTTGTATCTATCGGATAGACAAACATTGAGACATCAAAAGTCTTATCCAAATTGATAATCGGAGCAAACCAGCCGGTTTGGAGATAACGAGGATAGGCAATAACAAAATAAGTGCGCGCAAAACGATCTCCCACCCTAACGTGTGCCGACTCCACCTTAAAGGCGGATGGTGAAATAATATCTTTAACGGTGGCAAGACCGGCAGTATATATTTTTTCCGCCTCCAATACTTTGGATATTTCTTCTTTTCTTTTTTGGGCTACCTTCTGCCTTTTTTCGGATTTTGGGAGAAATGATTCTAGGGGCACTTTTTTAATCTTAAAAGATAATAGTTAAAATCCGCTAAGCGCCATCTTCTCCATTGGCACTAATTCTAACTTTTCGATAGGGCTTGGATTATAAAAGGAATAATACAACTCAATCAATTCTTGGGTGTTCAGCGTAACCATTCGAATTCCCGCCCCGTTAAGACCGTATTGGATATGTTCGACTCTTTGCCAAAGCTGGTCTTTATAGACTTCGAAGTTAGCCGATTTTTCCTTTGAGGCTACACCTTTTCCTCCCGTGAATAATTCTTTTATCTTATCTACTGGCCCGCCCTTGCTGCTTTCAATAGGAGAAAAGGGAACAACAATATAAAAAGTTTTATTAACTATGTCCACCATGCTGACTAACCCCTTGATAAATCGGATATACTCTTCCATCTGCAAATGCAGTAATTCATTCGTTTGTTCTTTTGATTTTTGAACCAGTCCTTCCAGATAATGCTTGAGGTTGACGCGACGAGAGCTCATAATGATTTGGATGGGGAAGTCCAAAGAGTTTAGAAAGCTCTGATAATAAGATATTATCGCGTCCTGCTCGTCAGTAGACTTCAAATCAAAATTTATACTTGAAGCCATAAGCACTGACCGTAAGCCACCGTTCTTTAAAATGACAGTGCCTTCCCTTATTTCCTGAATATCAAGAAACTGCTGGGTTGGAGGCAGTTTATTCGGTCCTTTTACAAGTTTTGGATCATTTAATTTTTCCATGCAGAAAATTTGTTTTTATTTTAACTCAAATATACTACCCTATTCTTTGGTTTGGGGCGAGTCCTAAAGATTTCTTTTTTCGTCCCCGCATCAAGTGCGGGGCAGGCTATTTCGCCAGCCAGCCTGCCAGAAGGCAGGAAAAAAGAAACTTTAGGACGAGCGGAAGTTTTATAAAAAGTTTTCCTTTATATATAAAAATACCCTAAAATTTTAAAGCAAGAAAGTAATTTTTGAAAATGGACAAAATCAGGCAGCAGAAATTAGAATATTTTTTACTTGATCTGGACGGTAAAATTAAAGAAATAAAGGATTATTTGATGCTCGACAAGGGCTCGGTTCTTTTAGACGCTATCGACAAGTTTGAAGAAGAAAATGCCGAGTTTTTGCAATACAATCCCGCCTTACAAGATGAGCTTAACAAAAGAAAATGGATTATTCAATATGTTTTGTTTCCAATAATTGCAGACGATAAAGTAGAAGAGTTACTGCAATATCACCTATTGGAGGCATTGGCGAGCGGAATTGACCTGGAAGAATTAATGAAAATGAGGGCCATCACTATCTCTGAGCTTCTTTGGCCAAAATTAAGCCAACAGTACTTGAAGGCTTTAATGCAAAATACCCAACTGATCGGCAACGATCCCATCGGCATTGCGGGAGAGAAAAACTCCTTTTTGCCTTACATAAAAAACTGGATCAGTCTTTATAATCGACGTTTTGGTATTGAAAAGCACAGCGGGCTAGAATCGCACCAATTCGTGCTAGAAGATCCTAATGCCCAGAGGCTAGAAAAAGCCTCGAAAGAAAAATTGCTTAAAGTGTTGCGTTTTTATGAAAGCCTGAAGGTTTACTCCTTAAGCGAAATCGAAGGAGAGCTCCGCAAAATGCAAATGGGATTTGCCGCCCAACAAGCCGCCGCCTACTCAATCAGCAAAGAGAAGAGAGAGCTTCCAGGTGTTCCTCCAAAAATTTCTTCTAACTCAACTACTCCAAAGCAAGCAGAGAAAACTGTTGAACCAGAAAAGAAGTTCGCCGAAATTCAAAAAGAGATTCTCCAGGACAAAAGAATGAGAATCGTTAAAAGCGAATCCCCTGTAAGCAAAAATACTACATCCAGAAAATACCTGAAAGAAAAACAACCTGTCCGTTCACAAACAGGAGATACGATGCTCGAAGAAAAACAAAGAGAAATAGAAAATACTCATATTCTCGCCTTGTTAGAAAAATATCCTTCTCTTTCCAATAACAAGCTTACCGATAATTCGATTTCTTTGCCGATAGCTCCCTTTAGTCTTTCCCCGACAGTACAAAACTGGATCCAATATTACGCTAAAGAATGCGGTAAAGGAAAACACTCCCCTCAGGAAAGAGAAAATTTCCTTGAACAATTAAAAAAGAATCAAAATGCCAGTCCCGCAGATGTTCAGAAATTGCAGAAAATTTTTCGCTCGGTCGACGAGAGGACTCCTTTGCCTTTCGACAAAAAAAACAACGAATTACTGCTTGACTTGGTAAAGATCGGAGAAAAATTAAAAATCGAGGATTCCTCGAAGTCTATTCCCGATAAACCAGGACCAGTAATGAGAATGAGCGGGGAAGGGGTAGGAACAGGTTACACCTCGTTCTCTAAAAAAGAAAAAGACGAAGGTTATATGGATTTGGAATTGGTACCGGCCGTAGAAAAAGAAGAGAACAATAAAATTTGAAATTTTCAATTTTCAATTTGAAGTGAATTTTTAATTTTAAATTATTTAATGTCTTCTGATAAAAAATTAAGTATACTATTAAACTATTGGCAATCGGTTCAAAATGAATTGCTCGTCTGGGCAAGATTGCCTTTTGAAACGAAATTTATAATCGGGTTTTCTTTACTTGTTGTTTCTTTGTTAACCGGCAGTGTTGCGCCGATTTTAAGCTCTGTATTGAATGTTTGGGGAGTAATAATTTTTTTTGAGGCGCTTTTTCAGAAAAGATTGAAATGGGAAAAATGGAACGGACGGGATATTCTGATAACCTACGCATCCGCAGGAATTATCGGGACAATCGCCGCGTCATTTTTGCTTTTGTACTTTGACGTTATCTATTATCTTAAACTTTCCACTTTTGATCTCCTCACTCGCTATGTATGGTTCCTTCTGCCCCTCTCAAAGCTACCGGCGTATCTAAAACAAAAAAGGCTCTGATGTTCCCACCAAAGCCTTGTTCCTTGCTAACCTTCTTCTTTTGCTGGAAGAATGACATACTTTTTCCAGTACTGGCCTTTTATTCCTACGTCTTCTTCCAAAAGGTTCCCGTAGACCGAGAGAATCTGGTTTCTTCTTTCTCTGAACGCTTCGATATCCTTCTCTGTTTGACTTGACAGGGTAGAGAACCAACAGAGATAGCATACTAAAGCTATTAGAATCGCTGCCGATCCAGCATAAACAGACCCCACGACAAGGCCTACCACTAAGCCAAAACCAATCAGTACTGGGAGCGCAAAGCCTGGTATGCTTGAAATTCTCCGTCTGGCGACATTTTGCTTTACGATAGTATCTTGCCATTTAAAGAGTTCGTCATCACTGAAGCGAATAACGCGTTGGCGCGGATATGGTTGTCCGCACTCACAGCACTCGACCATCAAAAATTCTGTGGTTACCCCATTTACTTCGCGAATTTCCACCCATTTCTTGCGTTTAGCTTCGTATCTTTCCTGTCTACTCAATTCCGCAACTATATATGCTGCGCCATTCATTTTTGCGACCTCCTTTTCGGGAAAAAGGCTCCGGCGTAGGTTTTCTCATCTGAATCCAGATAAATTCCCGCTGGAGCCTTAACTCGTTCTATTATAAGGATCTCTTTTTGCATTACATCTAGAAAAAGTTCGAGTGTTTTTCATGGGAGACGGAAGCCTAAGACACTTGTAATCTGAAATACACTGATTGCCAACAACCAGGAATAGGCTACCGCTGCGCCTCCTATCCCGAATCCGGCTAGAAACCAACGCCGACTCTCTCTGGGTCTAAAAAGGGCAAAGACCGCGAGAAAAAGCATGGCTGTACTTGTCACCCCAACATAAGCGGACACATTTATGCGCCCCGAATCAATCATATCCGGGCCAAGTATGAACATGGTAAGCGCATAAACAAACGCGCCAACCAATATTCCGACTACGAATCGCCCGAAATTATTGACTATATTCTCCGGTCTTACAGCCAAACAATCACTTTCTTTCATAAAATTTTTCTCCTCCGCTGTCATTTCCCATCTCCTTTTTGTCGCGGGTCGGATTTGAAATCACACTGCTCGAGCTCACGAAGCTCTTTCATGGTCATGTCCGGCACTCTCTCCAAACGATAAACCGCTACTGGATTATTATCCTTTTCTTTCCATCCTCCCCGCTTGATTTCCGGAATATTAATTCCCCAAATTTGGGTTTCAGGAATAACTGTTACTTTAGTCCATTCCTTTTGCCCACACTTGTAAATGTACAGTATTCGAGGCTCGTTTTGTTCTGGGCCTCTTAGTTGGAAGTTTCTTGCTCTCCGAATTTCTCCACACCCAATATCAAAATCTTTCGAAAAAACCACTTGGCATTGATACTGTCCCCAAGACCTGCGTTCTGCGATCTTTACCTTTTCTTCTTGGCTCGGAATAACCTCGTAGATAAAATACCCCATTAGAACAGAACACAGCAAAAGAAACAAGCCAACGGGACATAAAAAGGCAGGTTCAAGAAACCAACTCTTCCTCTCATTCATTTTAACCTCCTTTTGACACGACCTAGACTTTAAGTTGCTTGTTCACCCTCGAAAGAGGGAACAGGATAGAATATGATATTATTATAATATGTCAAGTATTTTTACATTTAACAATAATTCCACTTTTTGTCACATATGTGACAAAAAGTGGACAAAAGAAAATTTAAATTAGTTTTTAATCAATTTAATTGGGGCTTTAATCAATTGCGCTAAATACATAACCGTGTAGTAATGTATCATGAAGCATTTCTACTTCGTACAAATGTTGTCAGTTTTATTGACGTTTTTATTTATTATATTTACTCTTTTCTTTGCGTGGCGGAGCAGCTTTTTTTAAGCGACAGCCTGCCTGCCGGCAGGCAGGCTGTCGGGCCGCACAGTCTAAAAAAGACTGCTCCGCCACGCAAAGAATTATAAAATTAGAATTATGAACACCCTAACCATCCTCAAACAAGCCGGGCTGTCTCAAAAAGAAGCTAGAGTTTACCTCGCCAGTTTAGAATTGGGACCAGCGTCGATTTCCCAAATCGCCACGCGAGCACAGCTTAAACGGCCCACCGTTTATCTCGTTATGAGCGACTTGATGAAAAAAAGCTTCATTATTAAAATCCTAAAAGGAAGAAGAACTTTCTATCGCGCCGAGAATCCGGAAAAAATCGTGACTGACCTAAGAAGCAAGCTGGTAAAACTGGAAAAAGCCGCGCCTCAATTAGAGTCTCTTTACCAAAACCCGCCCCGAAAAGCCAAAGTAAGATTCTATGAGGGCAGGGAAGAGATTAAAAAATTATACTGGGAGGCTGCCACATCGGGCAGAGACTTCATCTGCTGTTTTTCTTTTAGAAACTATTCTCGATTGGTCTCTAAAAAAGAAAACGACAAAATTTTCGAAATAATAGAAAAGAAAAAGCTAAAAATAAAGGACTTAGTGGAGGATTCAAAGGAATCGAGAGAGTATGCCCGGATGAAAACCAGAAAAAATATCGGTCAAACCAAATTTTTGCCGAAAAATTTTCAAACAAAAACTGATCTATTCGTGTATGGCGACAAAGTCGTAATGATTTCTTTTTCCAGCCTGTCGGCAACGGTTATTGAAGACGAAGACATCGCCGAAACCCAAAGAAATTTCCTGAAATTTATGTGGAAGAACCTATAGCATACTTCTTGCATTATTCGGATATTCCGGGTAAGATTTTACTGTACCCTCTAAAAATTTATTTATAAAATCGCATGTCTGAAACTAACGAATACAAACTCGTTATCATTGGGGCGGGGCCGGCGGGAATGGCCGCTTCAATTTATGCTTCCCGCTACATGATTCCTCATTTGATTATTTCGCCGGGAATCGGCGGAGCAGCTTCTGAAGCCCACCAAGTAGAGAATTGGCCGGGAGAAAAATCAATAAAAGGAAGCGATTTAATGAAAAAAATGTGGGAGCACGCCCAAAGCTACCAGCCCGCTTTTTGGCAAGAAGGAGCAAAAAAAATCAATAAAACTGCCGACGGTTTTGAAATTATAACCAGCGGAGGAAAAACCGTAAAAACTGATTCCATTATTTTCTGCGGCGGCACTCAACACCGCGTATTGTCAATCCCTGGAGAAAAAGAATTTTTGGGAAAAGGGGTCAGCTATTGCGCGACATGCGACGGGGGATTCTTTAAGAATAAAAATATCGCCGTAGTCGGCGGTGCTAATTCAGCCTTAATGGCTTGCGTTGAACTGGGTCAGCACGCCAAAGAAATCTACTTGATTTATCGTGGCCCAGAACTTAAAGGAGAACCTATCTGGGCTGATCGAGTAAAAGCTAATAAAAAAATAATTCTATTGCCCAACACTAATGTTGTTAAAATTTCAGGCGAAAATAAAGTAGAAAAAATAGAATTGGACAAAGAATACGCAGGCGGAAAAGAAATTGCTTTAGACGGAGTGTTTGTTGAGATAGGCGTCACCCCGCTAGTTGACTTGCTTAGAGATGTCGACGCCCAACTCGACCAGAACGGCACCATTAAAATAGGCGAAAAATCCGAGACTAGTATTCCAGGAATTTTTGCCGCCGGGGATGCCACTAATGGATCGGGTGGGTTTCGCCAAATAGTTACCGCCACCGCAGAAGGAGCAGTCGCCGCTAGGGGAGTGTTTGAATACCTTAAAGAAAATAATTTGATATAAGCCGCTATGACCAAATCAGACAATTCGCTCAATAAAAGATCTTTAGAGCTTCATAATAAGTACAAAGGCAAAATAGCCACTATGCCAAAAATTAGACTCGACAGCCCTCTAGACCTTAGCCTCGCTTATACTCCAGGAGTAGCCGCGGCCTGCGAAAAGATTAACCGAAAACCAGAAAAAGCTTACGAATATACCATCAAAGGAAATTCTGTAGCAGTAGTATCAGATGGATCGGCCGTTTTAGGCTTAGGAAACACCGGACCATATTCCGCAATACCCGTGATGGAGGGGAAGAGCGCTATTTTTAAAAAATTTGCCGGAATTGACGCGTTTCCCATTTGTCTCGACACTCAGGATCCAAAAAAAATAATTGAGACTGTCCGCTATATCGCTCCGGTTTTTGGAGGTATCAACCTGGAAGACATCGCAGCTCCCCAATGTTTTGAAATTGAAAAAAAACTTTCCCAAATTTTAAAAATACCGGTTTTTCACGACGACCAGCACGGCACTGCTATTGTGGTGTTAGCCGGTTTAACCAACGCTCTTAAGATAGTCGGCAAAAAGCTAACGGAAGTTAAAATAATTATTAACGGGGCAGGCGCCGCCGGACACGCAATTACCCGACTTTTGAGTTTGGCCGGCGCAAAGAGGTTGACTATCTTGGACAGCAAAGGAGTAATCAGCAAAAAAAGAGATTATTTATACCCTCATAAAAAAGAATTGCTCAAAATTCTCTCCGAAGATCCCTTGAAAGGAGATTTGAGTGTGGCAATGAAAAATGCCGATGTTTTTATCGGTGTTTCCAAAGGTAATGCTCTAAAAATGAAATGTGTGAAATTAATGAATAAAAAGGGAATAATTTTTGGTTTAGCCAATCCTGTTCCTGAGATACTTCCAGAAAAAGCTAAAAAAGCCGGAGCATTCATTGTGGCAACGGGACGCAGTGATTATCCTAATCAATTAAACAACGCTCTTGTATTCCCGGGATTTTTTCGCGGATTACTTGATGCGAGGATCACTAAAGTAACCGATAAAATGAAACTGTCTGCCGCTCACGCTCTGGCAGAATTAGTAAAGAAACCGGGGCCGGAAAATATTATTCCTTCAATTTTTGACAAACGCGTCGTACCGGCAGTCGCTAAAGCAGTAAGCAATTATGCCCCAACGAAATAAACTTATCATCTATACTCTCGCCGTTTTTTTGGCGATAACTTTTATTATAAGATTATCGGGTCTAACTTTTTCTCCCCCCGGTTTTTTTTGTGACGAAACTTCGATCGGTTACAATGCTTACAGTATTTTGGAAACAGGGAAAGACGAGAAGGGCATTGCTTTTCCGGTCTTTTTTAAAGCCTTTGGGGATTTCAAAAATCCCGTTTACATATACCTCGCCACCATTCCAATAAAGATTTTTGGATTGGAGGTTTTTTCGGTACGACTTACTTCAGCAATTTTAGGCATCGGCTCTATTCTTTTATTTATCTCTTTTCTTTATTTATTGAAGAAAAGCTGGATTTTTGCCCTTGCGGGCGGTCTCGTTATGTCGCTCATGCCTTGGCATTTTCAATTTAGCCGGGTCGCTTTTGAAGCCATTTCAATGGTGTTTTTTATTACCTTAGATATGGTGCTCTTTACTCTTTTTATCAAGAAGAAAAGCGCTGTTTATTACTTCCTGTTCGTCTTATCAATGTTGGTAACGTTTTTCACTTATTCAACGGGCCGATTAATCGTTCCTCTGTCCGCCCTTTTAGTTGTAATTATTTGGAGAAAAGAGATATTAGGCGTTAATACTCTAAATTTGCTCAAGCGAGTCCTGAAGAATTCTTTTTTCGTCCCCGCATCAAGTGCGGGGCAGGCTATTTCGCCAGCCCGCCTGCCGCAGGCAGGAGAAAAGAAACTTCAGGGCGAGCAAATCTCTACCAAAACTAGCACATATAGCATAATAAACATTCTTATTTCCATCCTGATCGTAGCTCTTCTCGGACTTATTCTTACGTACGACCATCTTATTGATCCTACCGGCATTCTCACTCGTCCTCACGACGTTTTGATTATCGACGACAATCCGCCGATTTACATTGCCCTAGAGCGATTCGTTGAAAATTATTTCAACCATTTAAGCCCGGAGTTTCTTTTTCAGCACGGCGATGTTAATCTCCGCCACTCGTCGGGCATAAGCAGCATGCTTTTCACTTCTTTCTTCTTTCCCTTGCTTGTCGGTCTTGTTTATTTTATCGGCCGGTTCAAAAAATCAAAAATGGCGGCTTTTTTGGTTATTCAATTTTTTCTTTTTCCGATAGCAAGCAGCATCACGGTAATAAATGAAGGGGCTCAAGCTACCCGAACAATTCATATAGTTCCATTTTTAGCGGTACTAATTATCTATGGATTCTGGAAAATTTTTAATTTTCTTGGTCAAAAATACAAGTATGTGGTCGCGGCCATTTTAGTTTTCACTCTATTTGAGTCAGTAATGTTCTACAGATATTATTTTACCGTCTATCCTACTTCAGCTGGAGCAATTTACAATTTTGAAGGCGGAATGCCCGAGGCAATGAAGTTTGCTTTTTCTCAAAAGGCTCCTTACTACTACGTTTCCATGAGCGTATGCAAATATCGCATCGAAATCCCCTTTTTCATGAAATATTCCCCGGAAAAATTTCAACAAAGTTTAATCTTTCCCAATGCCCGTTGTTTGGACACCCGTAAAATTACCGACCCTGTTCCGGGAAGCATCGGCATCTTTAAAGCAGGGGACACAATTCGACATTTTCCTCAAGAAAAATTACTTAAAACAATTTCTTACAGTAAACAGACTGTTAAACAGGAAGCGGGCACCCAACGGGAGCTTTACGAGAATAAAGAAGTCGAGTTATACTATATTTATAAATATTAAATTGAAAATTATAAGTTCCGAATAGCACTAAATTTTAAATGTTAATTTTAAAATCAGTGTTTGCAATTTGGAATTATTTCGAACTTAGAATTTTCAATCTTCAATTTATCTCTTGCGGGAGTAGTTCAGTGGTAGAACGCCACCTTGCCAAGGTGGAGGTCGCGGGTTCAAGTCCCGTCTCCCGCTCACTTTAGGTTCTAAAAAACAAAATGCCTTTATCAAACCAAAACGAACAATCTCCAATCATTTCCGAATTACGCCAAGACATAGTAACTGGTGATTGGGTAGTGATTGCCAAAGCTAGAGCGCAAAAGCCCGAAGCTTTTAAGGCGCCTTCCGAAGAAGCCGATCACGTTGATCCTGAAAAATGCGTTTTTTGTAATCCGGAAAAAACTGGGCAGAAGAAGGACACCCTGATTTATTACCGGGATGACGGAGGATGGAGCCTTCGCGTTTTTCCTAATAAATTTCCGGCTTTTGGCCGCCAAAGCAACACTGTGCGCCACTGGAATGAAGGTCCTTTTTTCGGTATGGAAGGCGTCGGCTACCATGAAATAATCGTAACGAGAGAACACGATGTTGCTCTCGGGCAATTAGCTGTCGAGGAGCTAGCTGAATTAATAGACGCTTTTCGCACCCGCTATCTCGATCTAATGAATAAAAAAAGCGTAAGCTACATAATGATAATTCATAATCACGGCAAAAAAGCCGGAGCTTCGCAACCGCATCCTCATTGCCAATTATTTGCGATTCCAGTGGTATCGCCAGGAGTAGACCTTGAGCTTAAAGGCTCGGAGCAGTTTTATAAGTCTCAAAAAAACTGCGTTTATTGCACAATGCTCGAATGGGAACTAAAAGAAAATAAACGTCTCGTCTTTGAAAATAATTCTTTCGCGGTTTTTGCGCCCTTTGCCTCTCGATCCGCCTTTGAACTTTGGGTAATGCCCAAAAAACACCAGCCGTATTTTGAAAGAACAGTGGGGAAGCAGGAGTGGGAATTAGGAGAAGCCCTTCAGCAAGCCTTGAAAAAATTATATTTCGGCCTAAACAACCCTTCCGTTAATTTTTACCTGCACACCTCTCCTTGCGATGGAAAAGATTATGACCATTATCATTGGCACATCGAAATCCTGCCTCGCACTTCCGTCTGGGCGGGATTTGAGCTGGCTACGGGAATAGAAGTCAGCACAACTATTCCAGAGGAAGCCGCCCAATTTTTAAAAAATATTAAGGCAGAATAGAATCAAATAAAAAGAAAATTGAAAATCATAAGCTCCGAATAATACTAAGCTTTAAGCACGAATTTTGAAAATTAAGATTTATGATTTAGAACTATTCGGAACTTAGAATTTTCAATTTTTAATTTAACGTTGTGATTGAATTTTTATCTACTTTTATTATTAGTTTTATAGAAGCAACCGGGTACTACGGAATTTTTTTATTAATGGCGTTAGAATCAGCTCTAATCCCGATTCCTTCCGAAGTAACTATGCCTTTTTCTGGATTTTTAGTTCAGCAAGGGAAGTTGTCTTTTCTGGCAGTTGTAACTACGGGAGCTTTAGCAAATTTAGCAGGGTCTCTGGCAGCCTATGCCTTGGGTTATTATTTAGAAGAAAGTGTTATTCTGAAACTGATTAGCCGTTACGGTAAATTTATCCTTTTGAGTGAAACGGAATATTTGAGGGCTTTGCGTTGGTTTAGAAAATACGGCCAAAGCGTGACCTTTTTCAGCCGTCTTTTGCCTGCGGTCCGCACTTTTATTTCGTTGCCGGCCGGTCTTGCCCAAATGAATATTTGGAAATTTTCTGCTTATACTTTTCTAGGATCTTTTATGTGGTCGGCTTTTCTAACTTGGGTCGGTTTTTATTTCGGCAGTAACTGGAAGATACTAGAGCCCTACTTTAATAAATTCCATGTCGTTATCGTAGCTGTTTTTATAATTTTTGTTCTGTGGTATCTCGACCATAAATTGCATTTTGTAAGAAAAATTATGAGACTGAAAAAATGAATAGGGGAATGGTTTTTATCCATTCCCCTTGATTTGTCTTAGGCGAACTGCCTAAAGGAGTAGGGAGCAGTTTGCTCCCCTGGTAAAGTGCGGGTCGTTTTTCTTGTCACCATCATCCTTGCTGGAAACTGCAACTTCTTTTTTCCCATTTGTTTCTTCGACTATCTTTCTCGGTTTCTCAACCGAAGAATCTCTGCTCATCCAACATTCCTGAAAACTCATCATAACACAAACCTCCTTATGCCGCTTCTTTCATCGTAGTACTTTTTGCAAAATATTTGTTCCTAAAGACAGAACATGATCTTTGCATGTGGCAATTTTTACACAAGTTCACGCCCGTGTCGTTGACAACCAGCCTATCATAGCAACCTATCTGGCTGCCTCTTTTATCGTACCTCGAGAACTGCGGGGTCATCGTTAAACTCCTCGCTCATTTTTCTAGTCCGGCTCATCCTTGAGGCACGGACAATTTTCCACCACAGAACAAGCTTCGCAACTGCAAAATCCGAAGTTTTTTTCGGGCTGACCCTTGGATATTCCGATTCGATAGCAGCCGATTCCGGGTTCACCGGCAAAAGCCATTCCTTCGTTGCCATTTTTAGACAGCATCCTAAGCCGACCTCCTTTTTGTTTTCTAAATCTCCGTTTTTAAAGAACTTTGTAACCCCCCCCCTTTTTTTTTGAAATAAAAAACACCGATCCTTCGGATCGGTTCTGGGTTTTTTCTTTTTTTTCTTTGCTTCTAGACTATTTTCTCAAAAAACCAAAACCAATCCGAGGAAATCGGGTAAAAAAGAAATTAAAATAAAATTGGTTGGTTTTGGTTGATAGATGCATTTTTGCAGTAATTTATTCTGTATAAAGATTCGTTTAACTTTTGAAATCTGTCAAGACGGTGTAAAAAAGCGGTTTCGTAATTACGAAACCGCTCAAGTAAGGAACATTTTGTTGCACGCCTGAATTAGAAGCTCCAAGCAGAGCTTGCTTCTTTCTCGGCTAGAACTGCTTCACTAAAGTTAGGATTTTCATTACAGAATAATCTGCAATGGCACGTCTCGCATTCGTTGACTACCGGATAAGGAAAATCATCTCCGCATCTTTTGCCATTTCTCCCCTCATCTAAGATTCTTGGGATAGAGTCCATTTCCACCTCCGTCTTACCACGGTCTGACAAAATACTCGGTGGCGTTTTTTCTACGCCCTCGAGCTCCTCTTTCTTGGACAGAAGAACGATTTTGCTGATTTTTTCTAGCCTCTCTTCGGTTTTTTCTGTTAACTCCGAAAATTTTAGCCAGCATGTTCAGCCAGAAAAGTCTCGCGTCTTCGACGGTGAATTTTCTGCTCCCTGAGATCAAAAGCGGATAGGCGCACTCGTCTCCGACCAACCTTCTCGCTTTTTCACAAGAAAGAGTAAAGAGCCCTCTCACAGTCCTTTTGCCGCCAGCATCAGACCAGCAATCTTCTTCGGGTGAAACAAAGACCGTCCTGTCCCGATCTATCTCTTCGCCGGACAATAATGCCTCGAATTCAAAAATATCCGTAAAAAAAATGTCTACCCGCTGGTTTCCTATGCGGCCGGTGAATTTTGGACCATTAACTCCCGAAGGAACGCTTCTCTGAAGTTTCCACCGGGGATCGGCTTTGGCTCTGTCTTCCAGGTTGTTGCTAATGAACCCGAAGATGGCGTTGATGTTCTGGCTCACCCCGTTCAGTCCTGTCTTAAAAACGATAAATCCTGGTCCTTCCATCTGTTCCTCCTTAAATTTTCTTGAATTCTCGATACTCGCTTCTACAATAAATTTACACTGTTAAAGAACTGCACCTCCTTATAAAATAAAAAGTCCGGTTCCCTTGGGGACCGGTTTTGGTTTTTTTAGATTTTTTCCTTGGCTAGGCAGGATCTTTTCTTAAAAAACCAAAACCGGTCTGGGACAACCAGACAATTAGAAAGCTAATAATTATAATAAGGTTTTTGGTTTTTAAGCTCACTGTGATCTTGTTAATAATAACTCACTAATAAAAGATTACTTGCAGTTTTAATCGCGGTCAAGCAAAAAGTAGTTTTGCTAATTTAAGTTCCTCCTTTTTTCTTTTTCTTTTTCTCGGTCGGCGGTTTTTCGTCGCCCGGGTGAGGATATTTAGAAGGGGAGTCGTATTTGCTTAAGAAGTTTTTTTGAAACATTAATTTTCCGCTCTTGTCGAAGACTTTTTGGATCCACTCGGTTTTCATGGAACCGTCTGATTTTTTATCCCAAACTCTTGGACCCTCCAGTGTCACCGTACGTCCATCGGATTTGCCAAAAAACTCAAAGGTAAGGATATTACCGACAATTTTTGTTTGAATTAATATTGGAGCGGGCGTATCATTCATAAATTTAAGATCGGGATGGGGAATATAGACTGTCGCATCCGTGCCCTGGGGTGAATAATACTGCACCGGATAGGCATGATTCTGTCTTTCTGTTGTCCTTAGGCCAGAATTGACTTCCGCCCGGAAACAAGTAGTGGAAACTTGGCACATTCCTCCGCCGTATTCCGGAATAGTTTTATCTCCCTTGATAACTAGCTCGGGCAAGTACCCGGTAGACTTATCGACGGGACCGAGAGTCGTGAGAAAAGAAAATTCTTCCCCCTGAGGAATAACTACACCGTTAAATTTGCCGGATCCTACCGCTAAATTATGCCTTCTGTTTTTCGGAGAACCTGTAAAATCAGACTCTCCTTTTCCGATGAGAGTGTCAATCCCTAGTTTTTTAACATTTTGCAGGGAGAGTGAGGCGGGATTTTCGTTAACTGGCAATTCAATAAAATATTCTTTTTTCTTTAAAGCTTGGGCAATTTTTTCAGTAGCACTATCGACTTCGGTAGTTATCTCACTCTGAGAAGCAGATATTTCCTGGATGGCACCGCCCTCAAAAGCTAAAACGCCATTAACAGGTGCTCGATAAACCGCGCCTTGCACTTGTTGGTCAACTAATCCTCTGATTTTATCCTTATCGACGTCCCATTCTAAGTGATACCCTGCTTTTGCCTCAGAAAAATTGCGTCCCGCCAGAACAGTATTAACAACTAAATTCAATCCTTCTCCGGATTCTACGCTCACGGTTTCCAAGTTTTCTTTTCTTTGAATTTTTACCCACGACAAAACAGTGCTGCGAGGTAAATTAAAGTTATAACTACCTGCCCGAAGCGCAAAAGGATATTCCGTTAAGCGGTCTATCTCCTGTTTAAAGGCTTCTGCTTCGTTAGTTGTAATCGCCGGCTCTGCTTTGGCCACTTTTATACTGACGCTCTCGTTGTCCCAATTTTTTAAGTCTCTTAAGACTTGCGCCACCACAGCCATACCGTCTATGCCGAAACCTTCCTTTGCCGGAATAAGAACGGTCTTGTCATTATCAATTCGAACGGTCGCCTCCTGAACGGGCGTTAGCACAACATTAAATTTACTTCCGGTAAGTTTTTCCAATTTAGAGAGATCAAAGGAGTAATGCGCCGGTACTTTATAGCCCCAGATAAGACTGCTCCACCATTTTAAAGTATATCCCGAGGAAGCTTCTTTTTGGGATTTTTGGCTTAAGGCATCCTCCCCGCTCAGAACCATTTTTAAATTTTCTACCGTTTTATCCCTGTCTATCTTCAAACCAATATCAAGAAAATTAGTATTAATCTTCTTATTTTGGAAAATTATCGTAACTGTTTTTTTCTCAAAAACATCGGCTTCTTTGCTCACGGCGTCGTGAATATCAGCAATGTCTCCTTTTAAAAATTTATCTCCGAAACTTACTCGCGGAGGAACATTGTTTTTACCCCAAAGCAACGGTATCCCCCAGAATAAAAAAAGAATGGCCAGAAAAAAAACCAGTAAATACTTCTTTAGCAGAACTGTAATTGTCCCGATAGGAAAAGAGGACATAATATTGTTGGTCATAAATCATCTGTCTAATATAAATTTATAGATATCAAACGATGTAGTCAAAAACTGCAAACACATAATGTGCGACTTTTAACTTGTATCTCACAATAACTTTAACTATTTAATCTGACAATTTCTCTTGCTTGTGGGGGCTTTTGGCTTTGACTATATGTTATTTATAGTTTATAGATAGTTTGTATTATACCTTGCGTTTCACGTTATACGTTATAAGTTATAAGATTATGGCCGTACCTAAGCAAAAAAGTTCTAAAGGCAGAACCAGAAGAAGAAGAGCAAACAAAAACCTGTCTGTAAAAAATTTGGTCAAATGCTCACACTGCGGAAAGCCGACTTTACCTCATCAGGTTTGTCCCAACTGCGGATTCTATAAGAATAGGGAAGTTGTTGACGTGCTTCAAAAACTAGAGAAACGGAAAAAATAATTTTTCACGTTTCATTTTTCATATTTCCTGAATATTTCATATTTTATACACGATACCTATTACCTGAAGCGCCCATGAAATATGGTATAAGAAACCTGAAAAATTTATTAGCCCTCCAGTAACTTAAAACGATGTCCCGTAGAAAAGCTCGTTTCATAGCCTTCCAGTCATTATTCGAACGCGATTTTCAAGAATTCAAAAAGGATAAATTGAATAGCGATTCTATATTGGCTAGAAACATACAAGAGTTTACCGGGGAAGAGCAAAAAGATTTTATTGAATTTCTTTTTCTGGGAGTAATAAAAAAACAGTCTCTTATTGATGCCATGATCGAAAAAGCCGCTCCCGAATGGCCGATTGCTCAGATCAATCTCATAGACCGCAACGTTCTCCGCCTAGGTATCTTTGAATTAATTTTCGGCGACCATAAAACTGTCCCTCCAAAAGTCGCCATAAACGAAGCGATAGAAATCGCCAAGGCTTTCGGCAGTGATTCTTCCGGAAGGTTTGTAAATGGGGTCCTTGGAACCATCTTTCGAGAATTCAAAAAAACCGACCCAAGCGCTTAGCTTAAAACTTGTAACATGTAACTCAAGGGGGGTTAGAATTTTAAAACTCTGAATTTCTACTTGCGTTTCGCGTTATAAGTTACACGTTACAAGTCTTTATGCGTCTAGATCTCTTTATAAAGCGCAATATTGCTACTTTTTTAGAAAAAAGCGGATTATCTGACTCCGCGATAAAAATATTGGCGGATCTTCCACGCTCTTTTTGGCAAAAAGAGATTAATTTAGGCAATGTAAAATTTAAAAATAAAATTGCTAAACCCAGCATCAATATTGATGTTTCAAAAAAATTATTAATAAGTTTTGACTGGAAAAATATTAAAAATAATTGGAATTGTTTTTACGAAAAAAAACTTGTTCCCAGTAAAATAAATTTAAAGCTTATTACTACTAATTCTGATTATTTAGCAGTTAATAAACCTGCTGGAATCGTTGTACATCCTGCATTTCCTCTTCAGCGCGGTTCCAAAAAAGAGCCCAGCCTTATAGAGGGTATCCTTTATGCGTTTCCGGATATTGCTAATATAATAGAGACAGGCGAAGAAGAAAGACCGGGAATCGTTCACCGGTTAGACAAAAACACTAGCGGAGCAATCTTAATCTCTAGAAATTTAAAAACCCAAAGACTTTTAAAAAACCAGTTTAAAGACAGGACAATTAAAAAAACTTATTTTGCTCTGGTTGAGGGAGATTTTCCTTATAGCGAGTTTGAGATATCTAGTTTGATGGGAAAAACAGCTAAAAATCCAATGAAAATTGGTGTAAATAATCTCAAAATAAACGTAGAGGCGCATTGCGCCTCGTCTCTCTTAGGAAACAACTCGATAAAACTGATTAACCCCAAACCGAGCGTCACAAAAGGAGAAAAAATCATCAGTGGATCACCAAAACAAATAGCCGAGCATAAATTTGAAGGATTAGAGATATTTAAGGGTTGGGTAAAATACCTAAAACTGGATAAAAAAAATAAATATTCCTTTTTAAGACTGTTCCCTGAAACCGGCCGAACCCATCAAATAAGAGTTCATTTATCCGCCATTGGTTTTCCGGTAATCGGCGATAGTTTATATGGAGATAAAAAAAACCACACAGCTACCGTTCATTGCTTGCATTCTTATAAAATATCCTGGCTTGGTTCCTCTGGAAAGAGATGTTTCGCCACAGCAGATAGGGTTATTTTGTTTTAAAATTGTTTTATGTTAACCTGAATTCATAAAATTTACAAAACCTGTTTTAGGGATTTATAGAGATAAACCAATAAAAAATTTGAATTTTTTGTTTTCTCTTTATAAACTTGAAGGACTTGATAAACTTTATAAACTTCTCATGCCTGCCTCAAAAAAACATTCTTTTCTAAAAAGGTTAATGGGGATTGAAAAAGAAGAAGCTCAACAAGATGGGTACTACTACCCAGAAGAGAGGGAGCAACAGCCAATGGAGCATCAAGGCTATCCCGGGCAAGACCAATCGTATGAGCCTGAAAATACTATCACGCCTTCCTATTCCAATTCTCCAGAACAGTCGACCAGAATCAATACTTCCACCCAACCAGTTGAGGAGGAAAGCAATTGGGTAGCCGACCAAGAAGGACAGCTTACTATCGATGTGTATCAAACTGACTCCGATATTGTTATTAAATCGACTATTGCAGGGGTAAAACCTGAAGATTTAGACATCCAAATAAACAATGATATGGTAACTATCCGGGGAGAACGCCGGAAAGAAGACGAAGTGAGAGACGAAGACTACTACTACCAAGAGTGTTATTGGGGAGCTTTTTCTCGATCCATCATCCTTCCTGTTGATGTAGAAGCGAATAAATCTGAAGCTATAATGAAAAACGGTGTCCTGACCATCCGTTTGCCAAAAGCTGAGACAGCCAAAGCCCGAAAAATACAAGTGCGAGGATACTAATCTAGCAAATCCTAAATTGAAAATCTTAAGATCCCTGCCTACCGGCAGGCAGGCAAATAATTTTAAATACTAAGTTGTAAATTATAATTTAAAGCTTGGTGTTATTTGGAACTTAATATTTTCAATTTAGGCTTTTTTTATGCATATACAAAAAAACATTTCGTTATCTCAATACACGACTTTTAAAACCGGCGGACCGGCAGAATACTTTTGCGAGATAGATACAAAAGAAGATTTACTTAAATGCTTCAATTGGATTAAATTAAACAAAACTGCTTTTTTTTGCCTAGGCAACGGAAGCAATCTTGTTATAAATGATTTGGGTTTTCCTGGTACAGTGTTAAAGATGAACAATATTGCCTCCGTCTGGGATAAAAACAAATCAACATCCGGAGCGGGGACTCCTTTGGCGGTATTAATAAATGAAGCAAAGAGACACGGTTTGGGCGGGATGGAATGGGGATTTGGCATTCCTGCCACCTTGGGCGGCGCCGTAAGAAATAATGCCGGAGCATTTGGGTCCGATATATCAAAAACATTAGTTTCAGTGGAGATTTTCGATACAGAAAAGGCCGAATTCAGAATAATCCAGAATAAAGATTGCGATTTTTCTTACCACAAAAGCATTTTTCAAACAAAACCGACTTGGCTCATTTGGCAAGCAAGCCTGGTTTGGGAGGAGAGGGAAGAAAAGGAAATTGAAGAAAATATCCAAAAATATTTAAACCAGAGAAAAGAAAAACAGCCTATTGAAAGTCCTTCGGCCGGCAGTTATTTCCAAAACCCCCTTCTTTCAAACATGGACGAAAAGAAAAGAGAACAGATAGTCGAAGATTTTGTTAAGCGGGCATTGCCAAACACCCTTGACGGGGAAAGGGACCGGCTCTCAGAAGAGATCCGAAAAAAGGTTAGCCAGTCCGGCGTCTTGCCCGCCGCTTACTTAATCGAAGAGACCGGACTTAAAGGCAGGAGTATCGGCGGGGCTCAAGTGTCGGAAAAGCATGCCAATTTCATCATAAACACCGGCCAAGCAAAGACGGAAGATATAATAATCCTTTCCAGTATAATTAAACAGAAGGTTAGAACAAAATTCGGAATACAGTTGCATGAAGAAGTGGAGTATGTAGGATTCTAATTAAATTAAAAATTGAAAATTTTAAGATCCAAATAATTCTAAATATTAAATCAAAAAATAAAATTTAATATTTTAATATTATAGTTTAGTGCTATTTGGAGCTTATGATTCTTAATTTTTAATTTAGCTTCTATGGATTTTTGGTGCAACCCGGACTCTCGAGACAGTTTTGTTATCGTGCTGACAGTCGTCGCCCTTTGGAGTATTCCCTGGAAAGCTTTGGCTTTATGGAAAAGCGCTCGCCACTCGCAAAAATGGTGGTTTATTATTTTCATACTCGCAAACACGGTAGGATTGTTGGAAATTTTTTATCTCTTCGTACTGCCAAGGATAAAGAAAAATAAATAATTCGAATCTGCGCCCATTCTATTTCCTGAATATTCCATATAGAAAATAGAAAAAATAAGGTTTAAAATTAAATAAGGATAAGTCTTTATTTATTTTATGAGTTACAAAAAAATATTTTTTATTTTAGTAATTGTTATTTTAATTTCTCTTGGTGTTTATTATCGTGATTATATTCCGACAACCCGTTCGGATTTTGAGGGTTTGTATTATTATTTCATCGCCAAAAATGATACTGCTGTCATTCCAAGCGAGGGCGGAGGACGAGTCGAGGCCCGCCCGGCTGAACAGCAGTTCGGACGGGAATCCCTTTCGGATACTTCTGCCTTAAAGGATTCCGACAACTCTATTAAACGCATAGAGAGGGATCCTTCCGCTCCGGCCGAAACGGCCTCCGGTCAGGATGACAATAGGGATGCGCTGCAAAACGACAATACTAAAAAGAGTGATACTCCCGCTAACACCGTTCTTCCTGAAACAGTTAGTAACTACGTTCCATTTACCCCCCAAGCGCCTTACGGGGTTTGGGACCAGTTACACGAAGAAGCCTGTGAAGAAGCGTCGCTCGCGATGGCACATTATTTTCTTACCAAAAGAGATATTGTTCTTTCTAAAGAAGCGGACAGGGAAATTCAGGATTTAACTAAATACATAAATAGGGATGACGTAAGCGTCGGGGAGTTGAAAAAAGTCGCTGAAAATTACTACAAGCACGCCGGCTGGAAAGTTATTGAAAAACCGAATGCCGACGATATTAAAAAAGAGTTAGCTATTGGCAATATAATTATCGTACCGCTGGCTGGCAGGGAAGTGGGAAATCCTTATTATAAACAACCCGGTCCTTTATACCACATGTTGGTGGTCAGCGGCTACAACGACAAGAAAGGTGTCTTTATTACCCAAGATCCAGGCACCAAGCGCGGTAAGAATTACGAATATAAATTTCAAACCCTATTAAATGCTATTCACGACTACACCGGGGATAAGAATAAAATCAAAGAAGGAGTTGCAAGAATTCTAGTGGTAGCAAAATAATCTCTTTTTGAGAGGGGTGGCTCGCCAAAGGCGAGACGGAGTGTGTAAAATTTATACTTTCCTGCCCATTTCCCATAAAATATCAAATAGATTACGAAAAACTCTTACTAGGGTTTTGTTTTTAATTTCAATTACCATTGGTTCGGTGATTGATTGAAGAATGACGCTCTCGTTCTCAAAAACATTAAAATTACCTTCCCTTTCGAATTTTTTATTGACTAGGCGATATTCGTGCAACTTGGGATATTTTTTAAGCATCTCGATCTCAACATCGTCTTTTTGAAAAATAATCATTTTTAATTTTATTTTTCTTTTTATCCTAGTATCGAGATATTTTTTGTGGTCTCTACCCATCACATCATACCAAGCGTTGCCCATGGAGCCCGCCACATAGTCAGTTCCGCCCACTGGCAGTCTTTTTACGGAGTCCAACCAGAATTTTTTATAAGATTCCACGCCTTCGTAAATAGTAATTTCCGGCAAAGTTTCATCGAAAGATTTTTTCAGAAGCGGAACAAGTTTTTTGGCGATTGATTTTTGACTTTCAATATTCGTCAGAATTCTAGCCGGGTCAGCCACTTGAAAATAGCTGATTTTATTTTTTTCTAATCTAAACACTAACTTTCTGGCAATTAATTTATCTAGTGTTTCGTAGACCACGCTTCGGTGCAGTTGGACTTTTTTAATAACTTCTCCGGCGGAAGTCTGCCCAATTTCTAAGAGAGCAGAGTAGACCTTTGCTTCATTGGGAGAAAAACTAAGTTCTTGCAATTGGGTAGTTATTTGTGGTTTCATATTTTTACCTATAAATATTATTCTATTTTTTGTCATTCCCGCCTCGTGTCAAAGCACGGGGTAAACTCCGGCGGGAATCCAGGTGTTTTAGTTTGATTTTTATAGATCCCAACTCAAAGGCTGGGACGACAATTTCAGATGATGGATAGTCTCAGTAAACACGAATTATTCTAATTTGTCATTTTGTCATCTTTTTTCGACGACAAATCTTGACAAATATTTAACCCTGTATTAATTTACCCAGTCCTAAGAAAATCCCAAAATCTTAGGCAGAACTTTGAAAGGAGACAGGGAATGTTATTAACGACATTGTTTTGGCTCGGAGTTATTTTTGGTATCTGGTCACTTATTCTAGTAGTGTTCAGAGGATATAAGTGTGCCAGATGGGGAATAAAACACAACACGCCCCCGCCAGCTCAACTCAACTTCGGCTTGCCTTTTGTCGTCACGATTGTTTGCTGGGTAGTCGTCGCCTGTATTACGTTTGGCACTTAGCCGACCATTAACGATTTTATGGGTAATTTACAGCCCTAGTTTTTTAGACTAGGGCTTTTTCTTTTCTTAGATTTAATTGTATTTTGTATTAGTATTATATTTATAATTCTTATTATTATTAGTCCTGTGAATTAAGTGGAAAAGTATAATTTTCTTTGTAGGAACGTAGCGCGCTACGTTCCTACGGGAGGGGAAAATATTGTTGAAAAAGTAGGGAAGAGGAGGGAAAATAATATGTGATTAAAACTGAACGTTTTAAAAATATATAATAAAAATCCGCCTTTAGCGGATCGAGAAATTTCACAGGGAGGAGAAGTTTTTCACACCCGATTTATACTTTTTTTACCCTTAAATTTTTACCCTTATCCACAATTTTTCCAGCGACCTCAAAACCGGCAGCCAGGCGATGCCCGCCGCCGCCTAAAAGTCGGGAAACAGTATTAACATTAAATCCCTTTCTCTCGCTGCTACGCAAACTTCCTTTAATTTTACCTTCCCCGACGTCAATTAAAAGCAATGAGAAAAGCGCTTCATTGGACATGTTGAGTAGATTCACGAGCCCCCCGATTTCTTCTTGAGAAAGGCCTTTTTCATCTAATTCTTTTTGGCTGTATTTAGACGAAACGAATTTTAAATGAGGATGAAAAATAGCGTTTGAAATTTTTTCTCCCCAAAAATTCAGAGCCTTAACGCTTTTTCCTTTAAAAGCGCTTTGAGTGATGTTTTTAAAAATTACTCCTTCTTTAAGCAGTTTTTTTACTTTTAACAGTAGTTCTGGAGTGGTATTTGAATGAAAAAATCCTCCGCTGTCAGTGTAAATTCCCAAAAGCAGAAAAGAGGCGATCGCGTTGGATATTTTTTTATTTTCTTTGTCGAAAAGGTCAAAAAGTATTTCGCAGGTCGCGGTGGCCGAAGAATTAATTAAAACAGTAAAATTATCTGGAAAAATCCGTCCTTCTTTAATCATATGATGATCGATAATGATAACGGGGACGTCCGTATTTTCCGAAAACTCCACTCCGGTTCTGGCGGGGTTGCTCGTGTCTAGTATAATAATCAGATCATGCTCCGCAATTTTTGCTTCGGAAGAAAAATAGATTTTTTCCGATGCTTTCAATCCCGAACTTATTTCTCCGGTTAAAGAAAGAGAGGGTTTTATCCCCATGTCTTCGATTATGTTTTTCATCGCCATGACAGAACCCAGAGCATCGCCGTCAGGATCAACATGGGTAAGAATCAATGGTTTTTTTGCCGAACGAACTTGTTCTTCTAAAAAGGAAAAGGTAAAATTAGACATACTGAGGAATTTTTAATTTGAAATTTAAAATTTGAAATCAATTTTCAATTTAAAAACCAACAAGAGCTGAAGTTGTTTAAAAATTGGTTCTTAAAAATTGAATAAAAATTAAAAATTTTAAATTAAAAATTAAGACAACAGTTTCAATCAAAATACAATTAGAAGGAAGTATCAATCTATTGCCAAAAAAAGAAAAAGGCAAGCAAGTAGTCTAGATATTATTACAATAAATCCGCGAAAATAGCAAATAAAAATGAAAATAAGAAAATATGGAGGCAGGCTTGAAGCGTTTGCAACCATTATCGGCACTGTGGTCGGCCTGGGAATTTTTGCGATACCGTACGCGGCGAGAAACGTCGGTATTGTCCCTACCGTGGCGCTTATAATCGCTGTCGCGCTAGTTATGATGCTTTTAAATATTCTTTTCGCGGAAATAATAATTTTTGATAAGCGGGAGGAGTGCATTATCGCTTACGCCGGAAGATATTTGGGAAAATGGGCGGAGAAAATCGAAACCTGTTCCATTTTTTTCGGCTATACCGGATCGCTCCTAGCTTATACTCTTGCCGTATCGGTGTTTGTCCAAGCTGTTATTCCCGGTGAAATCAGTTATTTTTGGCCGATCGTTTTAGCTTTCAGCGCGGTCAGTTGCATTGTTTTACTGAATGGAGTAAAAAATCTCGGCCGACTGGAGTTTTTACTTTCTGGAATAATGTGCGCGGCATTTTTATTGGTTTTTGGAACGAGCTTCGCCCATTGGGGAGAGGTTCCTGAAAATTGGAGCAATGTTATTCTCCCGTACGGGGTTGTCTGGTTCGCGCTAACAGGAGAATCGTCTATTCCGATAGCAATAAAGCTTTTAGGCAAAGAAAAAAAGAAAATTCTCAAAATAATACCTCTTTCCTATTTTTTTATTATTTTAATAACCATCCTTTTCTTTATCGGCGCCCTAAAAACCGGCGGGGCGGGAATCGGTCCCGATCCATTTATCGCCATGGGAGAAAGAATGGGAGATTGGCTGAAATATGCGGGATCGGCAATCGGCCTTTTGGCGGTCGTGACTTCCCACTGGGTGCTCTCTACTTATCTAAATAAAATTTTAACTTCGGACGTTAAAATCAAACCGCTCACCAGCTGGTTTTTAGTAGTGTTTACTCCTCTTGTAATGATTCTTTTGGGAGCTTCCAACTTCGTAAGCGTCATCGGGCTGGTGGGGGTGCTGGCAGGAACCTTGGATGCTTTGATAATCCTTGCTATTTACAAAAAGATTTTTAGTCGGGAGAATACGAAGCCAAGAGTGCTGCCATTTAAAATGCCCGGCGCAGTTACATGGGTAATCTCCCTATTGCTAATAGGGGCGGCGCTGTCGTCAATGTTAGTCGGATAAAAACGTATAGATATGAATAATTTTCAACAATTTATCCTTTCGATTAAAAATAAGCGCGTGGTTGTCTGGGGTCTCGGTCTTAACCAAGGAGGCCTTGGCGCGGCTTTATTTTTTGCCAAGGCCGGATCAGATGTTCTTGTGGTTGATCCAAAAACAAAAAAAGACCTCGCGGACTCCGTTGAGGTTTTGCGCAAGTTTTCCAATGTGAAATTTTCCTTGGGAAACCAAGATGAGAAAAACTTCAAAAATGCCGACCTGGTCATTAAAAACCAAGCTATCCCTTGGGAACATCCCCTTGTGAAAAAACTGTTGAAGAGCGGGGTAGCGATAGAAAGGGACATCACTTTGTTCTTTCGTTTTTTTAAGGGGAAAATTGTCGGTATAACCGGGAGTAAAGGAAAAACCACTACCACGACTTTAATTGGCGAGTTTCTCAAGCGGGGAGGCAAGGATGTTCTGTTGGGAGGCAATATTAAGGTATCGCTTTTTGATTTTTTTACCGAAAAAATTCTGGCGGACAAGAATAAAATTGCAGTGCTGGAGCTTTCTTCTTTTCAATTAGAAGATTTGAATTTTATTAAAAAAAGTCCAAGCGTGGCCGTTGTCACGAATATTTATCGGGACCATCTGAACAGGTACGGGACGCTCAAAAAATATATCGAGGCAAAAAAACCGATCTGCAAATTTCAAAAGGGAAGCGATTTTTTGATTTTAAACAAAGAAGACAAAAAAGCCGGGGAATTTGAAGGATGCTCCAAGACTAGGACTATATGGTTCTCGTCTGAGTCTTTTGTCATCCCCGCGCAGGCGGGGATCCAGGCCTATCTCCGAGAAAGTAGAAACCCAAACAAACACCTGGATCCCCCCCGCCACGGCGGGGAGGATGACAAAAAAACGAAGAGTAAAATAATAATCAAAAATCCTGTTTTTTCCAGTAAAAACAATCAAGCTAATTTAGCCGCAGCTTTAGCGGTCGCGAAGATATTCAAAATAAAACAAAACATTCTTGAGAAAACGATTAAAAACTTTAAGGGCGTCCCATATCGGTTGGAAAAAGTCGCTGTGGTAAAAAATATTACATTCATTAACGATACGGCGGCGACCATTCCTGACGCGGCCATCAATAATTTAAAGTCTTTTGAAGAAAAGGTAATACTAATTAGTGGGGGAGCGGACAAAAATTTGAGATTTGCGGAATTCGCAAAAATAATTGGGAAAAAGGTTGAGAAAATTATTTTATTGCCCGGCACGGCCACCCCGTTGATTGTAAAAGCCTTAAAAACGCATGCTCCAAAAGTGGAGAGAATAGAAGTCGACAGTATGGACAAAGCGGTAAAAACAGCTTATAAATCTGCAAGTGCGGGGGACGTGGTTTTGCTTTCCCCCGGCTGTGCGAGTTTTGGTTTATTTAAAAACGAATTTGATCGAGGAGATCAATTCAACAAAGCGGTCAGAAAATTAAAGTAAGCCTTGGTGGCGGAATTGGTATACGCGCACGACTCAAAATCGTGTGGGGAAACCCATGGGAGTCCGACTCTCCCCCAAGGCACCAAAAAGTTCTTTAAAGTCCAATGAATAAGGAGGGAGCATGTTTAAAAGGATCGATGAGGATCTACTGAGTCTGTATGAAAGACTATCCCGGAAAATCCAAGTTCTAACTGGTATGAACTGTTTTAAACAAGGACTGGTTTCCTCTTTTTTTTCTTCGGTGGCAATGATCTGTCTGGTTCTGCCTATAACTTTCGACAAAAGCGTGGGTTTATCCGGGAAGCTCATACTTCTTTCCGCCCCTTTTCTGTTGCAGTTCTCCGCCTATTCTTCTTACCGAAACACGGAAAGAAAGGCTGAGGAGTCGAGTCAGGGTAACCTTAGAAATAGAAATTATCTAAATTGGTACCACGCAAGGATAGCAGGCCAGGGTCTATTACTGGCGTATTTTTTGGTTGCTTTGGCCGTGGGTTCTTTCGGTAGAAGAGATATTCCTCTTGATATTGCAACTTTCAAAGTGTTGCTTATGGTGCTGGGGTTTTCTTTAATTAATTTTTTATATCTTCTTTCATGCACTCCGCTTCCGCCGAGAAAGAGTAAGATAAGGAAATTTTTGGAATCATTCGCGGAAAGCCAGAAAACAGCCGAAAACGAAAGCGCGTAAAATAACACTTTCCATTCTTTTGTCCACCCATAAACCGGTGGACTTTTTCTTGGTAAAAAACAAACAAAAAACCAGCCGGTACGTAAATGTAGGCTGGCTTAAGTTCCTAACCGCAATCCGACATCAAGGAAAATCGGGGACTAGCAGCTAACAAGCGTCTCTCCATCCGCTTCCCATGACAGTTTCTTCTTCTCGGCTTCCTTCTTCTCGGCTTCTTCGATGCCTTTCACCCCTGATCTTATTCCCGAAGCAAAACAAAGCTTGAGGATGGTTGCTACATCGCTTCCGTGGTGTCTTTGCAAAGCAAGGAGTTCCTTTTCATTGCTGACCACAAGTTCCGCGAGCAGTCTTAGGGCTTTTGTCATCCCGTTACCGTCCCCGTTGTTTCCAAAAAATCTTTCCAAGACTTCGATTATGCCGGGAAAATCTGTTCCCGTCTGCAAATCGTAGCTCCTGCTTAGCCCCGAAGCTCCCGCAGAAAGACACCCTTTCAAGATGGCTGTTCCATCGCTTCCGACAATGCTCTGGAGTGTGTGAATTTCTTCCCCATGTTTTTCTCTGAACTCTTCGACAAGGTTTACGAGTGTTGCCAGGACTTCATTCCTGCTTTTGTAGAGGAACTTACTCGTAGAGTCAAGATTTTCGGTTTGTTTTGGACCCAGAAAGGAAACAATAGGTTCGATAAGTTTTTTTCCGGACATAGTTCTCTCCTTTACTCTCCGCGTTCTATAAGATCGGTGTATTTCTTTGCGACTGAACCTCCGCAATCGCAGAAAAGTAGCCTCTTCTTATTCTGGTCTAGGTATATAACCCTCTTTAAATTAAGTCAATAAAATTTGGGCGCATTGGTGTTTGGGCGCGTAAAATATTCGGTAAATTAAAAAAACCAGCCTCGCGTTTTACCTCCTTTCGCGTGACTGGTTTGTTGATATTTTTTTGAATTATTTCTTGCTGGCCAAAGCCTTGGCAATATCGTCTCGAATTTCTTGAACGACTTGAATACGGGTTTTGCCTTCAGGCGGATTTCTGATCGGTCTGCCGACTACAATAGCAGTGGCTCCAAACTTTGCCGCTTCACCTGGGGTGGCCGTTCTGCCTTGGTCGTCGGGCGGACTGTCAGGCATCCTGATCCCCGGACAAATAAGTTCTTTATCTGGCCACCTGTCATGCATTGAGGCGATCTCAAGCGGGGAAGAGAGGAGACAGTCAACGCCGGCTTTTACGGCAGCGGTTGCCCAGCGCATGACGATCTCGGTAATGATGGACTGCTTCTCGTCTTCAGTTATCCCGTCTACGTATTTCTCTTGGTGCTCCAGAGACATATCCAGAATAAATGACGGCGCTATGCCGAGCTCCACCAAATGGTCTAACTTGAGACTAGTGAGCACTGTGACGGCGATAATCTTTGGCCTTTCGATATCCAGTGCTTCTGCCGTCTCATCAGCTCCCCACACGGCGGCTTCCATCATCGGGCGTCCGCCGGAAGCCATGACGTTGAAGTATGCTACTCCTAATCGAGTGATTGCTGAGGCCGCACCTTTAACAGTACTGGGGATGTCGTTGAGTTTGGCGTCGACAAAAGGCAATTTGCCAAACTCTTTTACCATGGCAATGGCCGTCGGTGTGCCGACGCTATGAAGAAATTCCAGTCCCACCTTGGGCACGTCGATGTAGGGCCCGACTTCTTCCATTAGGGCGTGACCCTTTCTCAAAGTAGAAACGTCAACGGGAAAAATAATCTGAACATCTGACATTGGGGCGACTCCTTTCTTATTTATTCCAAAAGAGTGTTTGAATGTTCTCTTGGAAAGTTAGTTCGTGAGACCGAGGTCTTTGGCGACTTGAGCGAGAACATCATTCTGTACATCGGTGTCCTGGAATTGCGTAGGGTCATTCTGGTAGTCTCTGATTAACGCATATTCGGAAGCGTGCATAACCGTCTCAAGTTGTGGCAGACAATCGACGTCAAAATCGAGAACGTAGTCAACGTCCAGCGCAGTCGGATGAAGCTCTTCTATGTCATTTTGAAAGGCCACTCCCGCTACCCGATTTTCCGTATTTCGGTTAAGAAAGTAGAGAACTTTCCGGCATTCACCAATCTTAACTCCACGCTGTTCGGCTTCCCAGAGTACGATGGACCGCGCGATTATTTTGCTTGCCAGACCAGTCGACATGTCGTCAAAAATTGCGACCCGATCTTTATCGCGTAAAACTCCCTCCACGTAGCTTTTTTGGCCAAAACCAGCAACTTCAGGAGTCATCTTCCCAAGCATGTCCAAGGCCTCTTTTGGGGTGCGAACTTTTTCAGGAAGGGGTCTTGTATAACCAAATCTGACCGGCGTAACGTAGTGGTCCATCAATGCCTGAACTGTACCTCCAACCAATGGGATTCCTGCCATTTCCACGCCAATCAGGACATCAATATCGTTGACGTGGGTCATTACCAGGTCTGCCATTGCTCGACACACGCCCACGAATAAATGAGGAAACTCTCCGAGGAGCCTCAGGTTTAAAAACCAGGGCGCCCACATCTTGTTTTTGAGGAACCATCCTTTTTTGGTGAATTTGGGGTCTGTTGTGTTGTAGGGAGTTTGAAAAATCTTATCCCTGTACAAGGGAACTACGAGCGAATTAGCCCAATATCTTCTGTTCATAGCCTCCTCCCAAGAATTTTTAAGGACCAAGACTTAGCCCTCTTTCTAAATCCTTTATTTATGCCACGCGAGTACAAAAGTGTAAAGATGTAAAAGTAGGAAAGTATAAAACAGTATAATTTACGTAATAAAAATCAAAATTCCACTTTTTGTCACGAATGTGAACAAAAGTGGAATAATTTGAAACAAAGTTTTTCTTGCCTTAGTTATAAGTTATTGGTTGTATATTATTAGTCGTAAATTGCCGATGTAGCTCAGTTGGTAGAGCAGCACATTCGTAACGTGCAGGTCGGAGGTTCGATCCCTCTCATCGGCTCATAATCAAAGAAGCCGTAGTTTGTCCCTGCCTGCCGGCAGGCAGGGGTTCAAGTCCGACGGACGGCTCAGAAACATAAAACTTATAACATATAACATGAAACATAAAACAAAGTACTTATTTTACGCAAGCTTGATTTTGGGAAGTATTTTTCTTTCGGGTTGTGGCGAGAGTCAAACTCAATATTACAGCACAACAAGTCCGGCCAATGTTAATAATAATTCATCTAATTCTAACAAAATGGAATACGCAGAAAAGTACGATGGGGCAGTGTTGAAAACTAATTACGGGGATATCAAAGTTAAATTTTACAATCAGGATTCTCCCGCGACCGTAGATAATTTTCTCAAACTTTCCGCGGAAAAATTTTACGACGGCACCAAATTCCACCGGGTAATTAAAGACTTTATGATTCAAGGGGGAGACCCGAATTCGAAAGACGACGACTGGTCTAACGACGGCACCGGCGGGCCGGGCTATACTTTCAAGGATGAATTTAACAAGCATTCTTTAGTAAAAGGCTCCCTTGCTATGGCCAACTCCGGACCGAACACCAACGGTTCGCAATTCTTTATCGTGACCGCCGACGCTACTCCTTGGCTCGACGGAAAACACACTAACTTTGGAGAGGTAACGGAAGGGATGGACGTGGTAAATAAAATCGGTTTGGTAAAAGTAAACGAAAACGACCACCCAATGGAAGACGTTACGATTCTAGGCGTAGAATTATTGGAAAAGCAGTAAGTCTATCCTCAATTTGTCGAATAAATATGTAGAGACGTAGCATTGCTACGTCTCTACATGATTGTTGTCACCCTGAGCGAGTCCGAAGGACGAGTCGAATGGGTCTTTTTTAAAATTCAAAAAAGGGATTCCTCGACTGCGCTCGGAATGACAGGAGAGCTATTTCTTCGAGATTTTCCAAAGCGCTTTGAACCAAATGCGGAAAGCGTCGGCCAGTTGTTGGTTGACGATCACTGTGAACGAAGTGTCTTTTTTGAACTCGCCCAAACCGACTCCGGAAATCTGGACCACTCGGTCCCCGAAGATATCAAAAGTGCATCCGGTGGAGTATTCCTTCGGCAAAAACCGGTAGTTGTCTTTTTTTGCCAACATGCTCAAAATCTCGTTTTTCTGTTTTTTTACTTCAAAATCAATCAATAAAGAAAATTTAATATTCTTTTTATTGGCCTGTTCGACGATCTGTTTGGAAAAATTCTTTAGTTCCGGATCGGCCCATGCGCCTTTGGCGCCGATCGTATAAGTGTCTTTTCCAATGCGCAAAATATCGCGCATGTAATTTTTGTAACCTTCGACACCGCGATAAATATAGGCCGCTTCGTGGCGGGGAAGTCCGCGGTATAATTTTTCCAGTTCAGGTATAATGTCCATTAAAGCGGATTCTTTTTCTTTCTGAATTTCTACCAGTTTTTGCGGGTCCACCGCTTGGTAGCGGTTTTCTTTACTCTCAAGAATTTCAAAAACCAACCCTTTTTCGATAAGACGGTTCAAGGAGTCGTAGACGTTGCGTCGGTGCACGCCGGACAAGTTAGCGATCTGGCCAACTGGCAGTTCGCCTTCTTTGATTAAGGTTTCGTAAATCCGCGCCTCATTCTTCGCAAGACCGAGTTCTTGTAATTCTTCAGTATACATGTATTGAGTTTAATTATTAAATTGTCATCCCGACCCCCGTGTCAAAGCACGGGGCAGGCTCCGCGGAGGGATCCCTTTCTAATTTTGTTTAAGGGATTCCTCGACTCGTCGTTGCGACTCGCTCGGAATGACAGAAGAGCAGGGGGGGGCGGCGGAAAGATAATAAAGATTGCCTTACTTTCTAAACTTTTACACTTTTGAACCCTCGATCAAACTCGGGGGCAAGCTTTCTAAACTGTTGAGGTGGTATATATCACCACGGGGTCATATTTGCCACTCATCATACTTATGTTATACTCCCCCGTCAAGATGAAATGTCTATGACAAGCAATTTAACAATACACCACTCAGTTTCTAAAAGAGGAGAGAAAAGATGACTACAAACTCAAAGTCGAAAGTCTTGGACGAGTTGAAAATGCGCATTGAGGAAAAGTTGAATACCAACGACGAAGGAATCCGCTTTAGGGTTAGCGGCCTCGAAGCTTTTGAGGTCGAAGAGGAAAGATTGACTGGTTTTATTTACGGTCTCAGTGTGGAAGCTAACCGGCGCTTTGATCGCTACCCAGTCGTGAAGGCCGTTGCAGAAACAATGGTCGAAAGCGGTGTAGAGATTTACGTTGACAAATACGGGATAACTATTGTTCGGGAACGAGGGAAAACTCTGCTTGGACAGCCTGTTTATCATCAGCTCTATTGCAGCGACGGTCTGATCTTTATGTACAATAAACGCAGAACAAGCGTATTCGCAGACGGCACTTTTTCCTACTATGTCGAGCAAGAAGAAGGAGTTCTCTATCTAAAACACTGTGCAAACGAACACTACAAAGAAGAGTTAATTCTGGTAAAAGTCGAATAAAAACAGGAGAGAAAACCATGAGACCGAACGCAGGGTTGGATGAAATAGAGAGGGAATTTGACGGGAAGAGAAAAGAGGTCGGAGAGGCGGAAGAAACGTTAAAAAGAAAACAAGAAGAACTTCGGAGAACTGAAGAAAGAGTACTTTCCTGCTTGGATGAAAGGCTGAAAGAAAGAACCTCCATAGGATTCAAGGGAACAATAGCTCTTCTGAGTGAGGTAATGGCAGGAGACAGTAATTTCAAAAGCCTCCCCAAAGAGGACGATAAAAGAAAGCAGTTTCTCCAGGATATATTCCAACTGCTGTACCTATACCTCAAAGTCAAAAATTCCTGAGCCGAAGCGAAAGGCGCAACGATTCAAACAACGACCAAATCCCGCCATGTTCTCGATCTCTGGCGAGATTTTTCCCAGACCCGAGCAAGTCGCAAAACTGCTCACCTATTTTCCTTAGCCTGAGATTTATTTGACGAATTATGTCCGATAAATCTTAGGCTAAATGCCTAAATCAACTTACAAACATAAAGAAAGGGGGCTGAGATGAAAAAGCCATCGTTGAATAGTCAAAGGCTGGCCAAAATGAAAAAATATCTTGATTTTCAAGAGAAAAACAAGACTGGAAAAGTAATAAACGCTTTTCTTGCCGGGGGAAGGATATTTATGGCCGACTTCGCTCACTACACTGAAAATTACACAGGAGGTTACGAACGTAGAGACTACGAAATGAACCTTAACGCAACAGAGATTTTCTTTCCTGAAGAGAAAGCTATATCGGGCATTGTGATTGGACTTTGGGACGATGAACACTTCCGCATCTTGTTTCAAAGGCAAGGTAAAAGTTGCGAAATAATCGTAGGAGCCAGGGACGTAATCTGGACATAGAAGAGATGAAGCAATGTAAAACACAAAATGAACCGGCGGGATTTTTCCCAGACCCGAGCATGTCGCAAAACTGCTCTTTTTTCTTTGTATAGACAATAATGTTGATTTGGGCTTAAATATCTTTAGGAAACTATTAATAAGAAGCCATGGACAAGTGCGGCAAACATATAATCTTAGAAATCGAAAAACTGCCCGAAGGGTATTATTTAGCCACCAGCAATGATGTGCAGGGTCTTGTCGCACAGGCAAAGACTTTCGAAAAAGTTGTTGAGATCGCGAGAGATATCGCGGGAAAAATTTTAGCCGCGCAGAAAAACAAAAAGAATCATTTAAAAGAATCAGAAAGAATCTTTTACCCAACCGTAATTAGAATTTAATGGGACGGCTTTCCGGTTTCAAATACAAAGAAATAACTAAAAAACTCAAAGGATTTGGGTTTGTTTTTTTACGTAGCGCAAAAGGCAGTCATGAAATCTGGTATAACAGGGAAAACAACTTGTTTACAACAATACCAAAGCATAAGGGAGATATGCCGGAAGGTACCTTAGGGGCTGTTTTGAAACAAGCCCGGATTGATCCGGAAGAATTTCTATCAGCTTAGAAACATTTTATATTTCCCAGTTTTTTGGCTTTGGCGTAGTATTTTTTGTCGCGGGTGAGGAAAGTGCCGTCGAGAGTAATCGCTAAATAATGATAATAAGTATCGTAAAAAGCGGTACCTAATTTTCTAGACAGGAGAGCAATTGAAGGGAAGAAGCTAATATGCAGATCGCCATAGTTAAAGTAGTTGATGGGAGTCTTTCTGATTAACTCCCATAATTCAAACACAGCCCATTTCTCTTCCTTAGAGAAGCTTAGTACATTAGCCACTTCAAAAAGTGCGAAGCTGGGTGCTAATAAAACTGCCTTTTTATTTTCAACCTCGGCTATCAGCTGCTGATAAATTTTCTTTGATTTTTTATCTTTTTCTATGAAAATCGCCACAATGACTGAAGCATCAATTATATAGTTTTTCATAACCGCCCTTTGTTAATAGCTGTGATTATCTGTTTGGTAGTCATTGGGTGTTTTACTTTTTCCCGGTATTCCAATAACTCGCGCAAGTAACTGTTTTTACTATTTTTGGCAACATATACAGGGATTTTTTCGGAAATTGCATCTGCCACGAATTGGCTTATTTGCCGTTTAGGGACGCGTTTTCTTAAGAACATGTTTACCGTCGCAGGGATGCTGACGGTAATTCTTACTGTTTCAGGTTGGCGCACGCGGGTGTTGGCACGGGTATTAATTTTACTCATATTTCATAATTTAAGTATGAATTATTCTCTTCTATTTATAAAATAGAAATTTGCCGGCAGCAAACCAGACCTGAGCATGTCTTGAAATTACTCTTTTTTGTTTTATTCAGGCAATTTTTATTGTAAAATAATATAATAAACCTCCCCTTCACCCCTCCTTTGTAAGGAGGGGACAAAACTGATATGAAACTAAAAATCAAACCGCTTTGGATTATACTTTTTACTATTTTTATCGACTTGCTAGGATTTGGAATACTGGTACCAGTGATACCTTTGTTGCTGGCCGATCCCGATTCGGGCTATTATTTGTTGCCAAGCAATTATACTTTGTCGCAAGGATATATCTTGGTAGGTTTTTTAACGGCGATATTTTCCTTCATGCAATTTTTGGCGGCTCCGATTCTGGGCCAGCTTTCCGATCGTTGGGGACGGAAAAAAGTTATCGCCATTTCTTTGTCCGGCACAACGCTTTCGTATTTTATTTTCGGTATCGGAATTATCACTAAAAATATTCCCTTGTTATTTATTTCCCGAGCCTTCGATGGGGCGACAGCGGGGGCAATCGCGGCGGCGCAAGCAGCCATAGCGGACATTACTCCGCCCGAAAAAAGAGTAAAAAATTATGGCTTGATGAGCGCGGCTCTGGGTTTGGGGTTTATCGCGGGACCTTTTCTCGGTGGCCGTCTTTCCGATCCATCATTGGTTAGTTGGTTCGGTGCGGCAACCCCGTTCTGGTTTGCCGGAGTTCTCAGTTTTCTAAATGTCCTTTCAATAATATTTTTCTTTCCGGAAACTTTGAAATTTGTTTCAGGAGGGACTAAAGTTTACTTAACGCGGTCGATAAGCAATATTAAGAAAGCCTTTTCTTTAGGGAATTTTCGGACAATATTTTTGACAGTGTTTTTGTATAGCGGAGGGTTTGCTATTTTCGTGACGTTATTTAACGTATATCTCATTGAAAGATTTTCTTTTAATCAAAGGAACATTGGCGATCTTTTTGCTTACCTTGGTTTTTGGGGAGTTGTCACCCAAGCAATCATAGTCGGATTTGTCAGTAAATACTTTAAAGAGCATACTATAATAAAGGCCGGAATAATTTTAAGCAGCGTTTTTGTCTTCATGTTTTTTGTTCCCACGTCCTGGATCTGGCTATTATTAATTACTCCGCTGTTTTCAATATCGAACGGTCTTACCGGAACCAATATTACAGCCTTGTTAAGCAAGCTGGCAAACGAAAAAATTCAGGGACGCATCATGGGAATATACGCCAGTGTTCAAGCATTGGCTTTTGCCTTTCCGCCGGTCATTTCCGGTTTAATTGCAGCGGAGGCTAATCCGGCGGTGTCCATACTGGTTTCTTCGGCGATCGTTTTTGTTTCGGGAATATACTTTATGAATTTTTATAAATCCGGGAGTAAATTTTTGTTAGGAAAATAATGAAAACTGGGGAAAACTTTAAAAAATTTAAAAGTAGCATGAACAAGGCTTTTCCGGCTGTCGAAAGTGAAAAATTTTGTCGAAAAGTTGTGGGTAAGTTATTCTAAAAGTTTGATAATATGTTTTTATAGCGTATAGTTTTAAGGAAATTGTTTGAAACAGAGTAAAAAAATTTTAAAAAATAAATTTAAACTGATGCTCGAAGTAAAAGACGAAGGAATAATTCTGAAAAAAACAAATCGAAGTTTCGAAAACGATGCTGTTTTAAACCCTGCTTGTATTGAAAAGGATGGAATTGTTCATATGTTTTACCGAGCAGTGAAAAAGGGGAACCTTTCTACTCTGGGTTACTGCCAATTGGATAAAAATAACAAAGTTATAAAAAGATGGAAAAAACCCTTTATGGCTCCAGAGTTTGATTACGAAAAACACGGGATTGAAGACCCTAGGATCGTGAAACTGGGCAATAAATATTATTTATTTTATACAGCTTATGACGGAAAAAATGCTCGAATTGCGTATGCGGTGAGTAAAGATTTAAAAAAATTCGAGAAGAAAGGTCTTATTTCACCCTCGATTACCTACGATGAAGCGGAAGATATTTTTCGGAGTTCCTGCGGTCTACAGGAAAAGTACTTTCTTTTCGAATCATTTTACAAGGAAAAACATGGGCTGGATGTTCTTCTCTGGGAAAAAGACGCTTTTTTGTTGCCAAAAAAAATTAAAGGCAATTTTGTCCTATTCCATCGTATTCTACCGGGCATTCAAATTGTAAAATTTAAAAAGTTTGAGGAAATTAAGTCAACTAAATACTGGAAAAAATATTTGAAAAACCTGGGAAAAAATATTGTAATTGATCCTAAACAATGGTTTGAAATGAGAAATATTGGAGGAGGATGTACTCCGATAGAAACAAGGGGCGGGTGGCTGCTCATATACCACGCAGTGGAAGACACTGGCCAAGGAAAAGTCTATCACGCAGCAGCAGCGCTTCTTGATAAAAATAATCCCCTAAAACTGATTGGTCGGTTAGACTACCCCCTCTTTTCTCCGCAAAAGGCTTGGGAAAAGAACGGAGTTGTTAATAATGTGGTTTTTCCCACCAGCGCTATTTTGAAGAATAACAGGGTTGTAGTTTATTATGGAGCCGCGGACAAATTGATTGCGGCGAAGTCATTTAAACTAACAGACATCCTCGATGAATTCAAAAGGATTAAAATTTAATTCTGGTTCCAAGACGGTTAAGCCGGAAATTGTTTACGTCAGTACTTACCATCCAGTAAAATGTGGAATAGCGACTTTTACTTTTGACTTGATGTCGGCTACCCGCGAATTGTTCGGCAAATATCTGGATTTAAGCGTAGTGGCGATCTCCAGTGAAAAAAAGAAGAATTGTTATTGCGAAGAAGTTATTTACGAACTTCCCAAAACAGAAGAAGAAGAGTACGAAAAGTGCGCCGAGTTTATTAATCGGAGAAAAAGAGCTGTGCTAGTTTGTGTTCAGCACGAGTTCGGCCTCTTTGGGGGTGATTTCGGATCCCATCTCCCGATTTTTCTTAAAAAAATCAAAAAACCGGTTATTTTAACCTTTCATTCGGTTATCCCTAATCCCAACAAAAAACTGTATAAGTTGGTTCGACGGATTGCTTCTTACACGAAAAAGATGGTTGTCATGTCGAACAACTCTAAAAAAATTCTGATGGAGGAATACCACATTCCAGGCTCAAAAGTGGCTTTTATTCCTCATGGAATCCACCTTTTTCCTTATAGGGGAAATTTTAGAAGTAAAAATAAATTGGGTTATAAAAATAAAATTTTACTGCTCACCTTTGGTTTTCTTAGTCCCAATAAAGGCATCGAACATGTTATCAAAGCTTTGCCAAAAGTAGTAAAAAAATTTCCTCAATTGCTTTATTTGGTGGTGGGGCAAACCCATCCCGTAATTAAAAAAAACGACGGAGAAAAATACCGTCAGATGCTTTTGAAAAAAGTGAAAGAGCTAAAACTCAAAGAAAATGTTAAATTTGTTAATTCTTTCCAAGATCTAAAAGATTTGCTGCTGTATCTAAAAGCGGCCGACATCTATATTTCAACTTCAATCGATCCAAACCAAGCGGTTTCGGGAACTTTTTCTTACGCTTTGGGGTCGGGAAGGGCAGTGATATCCACAGAATTTATGCAATCCGGGGAATATTTAAAAAAAGACATGGGGGTTTTAGTAAGACCCAAAAACCCGGCGGATTATCAAAAAGCATTGTTAAATCTTTTAGAAAACAAAAGCAAAAGGGTGAGTATGGGAAGAAACTGCTATTTCAGAACTAGAAATATGGTTTGGCAGAACGTAGCGCTTCAGTACGGAAAACTTTTTAACAAGAATATAAAAAAATCAAAAATCAACATAAGCCTTCCGCCGATATCTTTAAAGCACCTATTCAAGTTAACGGATGAATTCGGCATCTTGCAGTTTGCCAAATTCTCCGAACCGGACAAGGACAGCGGTTATACAGTGGACGACAATGCTAGGGCGCTCATTGTTGCCGGCTTGCACTACCAAAGAACGAAAGACAAGACTGCTTTAAAGTATATAAAAACTTATTTAGCCTTTCTCAAATTCACTCAGGATGAATCAGGTTATTTTAAAAATTATGTCGATTTTGACCGTTCGTTTAACGAAAAAGAAAATCAAAAAGTCAGTCTTGAAGATCCTGCCGCCAGAGCTCTTTATGCGCTGGCGAGAATCGCTTCGATGAGAAAACTGCCTAAAGATATCCGCTCGAGTTCCAAACTAATATTTGAAAAAAGTTACCAGGCGGGAATTAAATTCAAGCACCTCCGTTCGACAGCTTTTTATTTAAAAGCGCTTTATTTTTATTCGCTGATAAAAAAAGATAATCAAGTCCAAGAGGAAGTAAAAAAATACGGCGGCGTACTGTTGGAAAAATACAAAAAACATAGCACAAAAGACTGGCTTTGGTTTGAAGACGTACTCACCTATTCAAACGGATTAATTCCGCAAGCGCTTACTTTGGCATATCTTGCGACTGGTAATAAAACTTTTTTAAAGACTGCTAAAGAAGCGGGAGACTTTTTAATCAAGAATACTTTTCATAAGGGTCTTTGCGCTCCTATCGGGCAAAATGGCTGGCTGCAAAAAGGAAAAGAAAAACAATATTTTGATCAACAGCCCGAGGAAGTGACCTCTTTGGTCGAAATGCTCAAAACTTTTTATAAAGTTACAGGGAGTAAAAAATATAAAAAGTTGATGAGGAAATCCTTCGGCTGGTTTTTGGGCGAAAATACCTTAGAGCAACTAGTCTGTGATTTTGGTACGGGGGGTTGTTATGACGGGGTAGGGGAAAAAGAAATTAATTTAAATCAAGGGGCGGAATCCACCATATCTTATTTAATCGCCAGGCTGACAGTTTCTTGAGCATATTGACCGCCGGCAAATAGGGGATTATTCTTGAATCAAATCGGCACGCGTTTAAGATAAAAATTTCAATAAAATAAAAACAAAAAAATGAAAAAAACACTTGCGATGGCGACAGCCATGCTAACCGCAGGAGCATTTCTGGGACTGCAGAATGTTCCAAAGGGAAGCGCCTATATCAATACTGCCGACAGCGCGGCCGAGGTAGTTGCCGGGCAAGGCGACATGTCCAGCAACCAGCCGAATCAGGGAGGCTCAGTCTCGGGCAGTACGGAAAATTCTCCTTGTAGGGGCTTTATTAACGGAACAAAGTTTTTTGTTGCAGACACCTCGAACCACCGGGTACTGATTTACAACTCAATTCCTACCAGCAATAATGCCGTGGCGGACGTGGTGGTCGGCCAGGCGGACATGGCCCACAACAGCATCAATCAAGGCGGAGCGGTAGCGGCAAATACTCTGCGCTATCCGGTAGATGTTTTTACTGATGGTACAAAATTAATCATATCTGACTATGGCAATAACCGGGTACTGATTTACAATACGATCCCTACTGCTAACAATGCCAGCGCGGACGTGGTGGTCGGCCAGGCGGACATGGCCCACAACAGCGCCGATCAAGGAGGAGATGCTTCTGCCAGCACCCTGGACGATCCTTACGGAATTTACTATAACGGTTCAAAGCTTTTTGTCTCTGACTTGGGGAACAACCGGGTGCTTGTTTATAATTCGTTGCCAACCAGCAATAACGCCAGCGCCAACGTGGTGATAGGGCAGGAAAATATGGCCGGGGAGAGCGTTAATAAAGGCGGATCAGCTTCGGAAAGTTCTTTGTATAATCCTATCGGCGTCTGGGCGGACAACGACAAACTTTTTGTGGGGGATTTCAAAAACAATCGGGTACTTATCTACAATTCCGTTCCAACCAGCAACAACGCTAGCGCCAACGTAGTAGTGGGGCAAGGAAACATGACCGACACATCCGCCAACCAAGGAGGATCCGCTTCGGCTACGACTTTGAACAACCCCCACGGAGTATTTGTTTACGATTCAAAACTATATGTCGGAGATTACGAAAATAACCGAGTGCTGGTTTATAATGCAGTTCCTACTAGTAATAATACTTCTGCGGACAGAGTCATCGGCCAAGCCGATATGACGAGTACTGCTGTGAATCGGGGCGGAGCAGCCGGAGCAATTACCCTAAACAAACCTTACGGAGTTTTTGCCAACGCCACAAAGCTGGTCATCGCCGATCGCGAAAACAACCGGGCCCTCATCTACGATAACCAAGACGCGACCGCCAGTCCTTTAACTTTGAACTATAGCAGCAAGAAGAGTAAAAGCAAGAATGTAACCTTTAATTTTTATGGTTTTTCAGCTGCTAAATCAAAGAAAAAATATTATACGGTCAAAATCGGAGGCAAAAGCATGAAGGTTAAAAGCGCGAAAATCTATCCCGACAGAGTGAAAGTAAAAGTTAAATATAAATACGGAAAGAAAGAACGCAGTTCATACGATGTTTACATAAAATACAAACAAGGTTCGACTACTACGACTCGAACAGTCGAAAATCTTATCACAATCCAGTAGCCGCCGCTTATTAAGTTTTTCTGAATTTTTTGTAGGGACGCAGCATTGTCGCATCTCTACATGGGTTAGGGGATGTTGAAAAAACTATATTTAACTCTTAGAATAGCTGTAATTAACAGTATCTATGGTAATTTTACTCGGCTTGGCGGCCTCGGCCGCCACTTTTTTAGGAGGATTATTTGCCCTCAAGTTCAGCGACAAGCTTCACTTGGTATTGGGATTTAGCGCAGGGGCGGTGATCGGGGTGGCTTTTTTTGACCTTCTGCCCGAATCAATCGAATTAGCAAGCGGCAAGTATGACGTGTCGTTCGCGGCTACCGTTATCGCTGCTGGCTTTTTAACGTATCTAATACTCGACAGGGCAATAGCGCTTCGTTTTTGCCCGAGCGAAGAGTGTGAGAATCCTGAGCATCGGGGAAAATTGGGGGCGGGGACGTTGTCTGTCCATAGTTTTCTTGACGGAGCGGCGATCGGATTAGCTTTCCAGGCTTCGCCCGCCGTGGGTGCGATTGTAACGATCGCAGTGCTTACTCACGATTTCTCTGACGGTATCAACACAGTAAGCTTGATTTTAAAGAACAAGGGGTCGAAAAAACAGGCGATCAAATGGCTGATAGCAGATGCCGTTGCTCCCGTTTTGGGCGTATTGGCAACCTTGTTTTTTGGACTGCCGGATCAAACGTTAGGCCTGTTGCTCGCTCTTTTTTGCGGCTTTTTTCTTTATATCGGAGCAAGCGACCTGCTTCCCGAAAGCCACCATGCCCATCCGACCAAGTGGACGACTTACGCTACGGTACTCGGAGTAGCGGTAATGTATGGGGTGATTAGAATAGCGGGGTGATCGGTTGACGTCAAAGTTGAAGCTGCCCGTATTGGTTTGGGTTACGTTAACGTTAACTTTAACAATACGGGCAGCTTTAACGTTAACCCAACCAATTTGATACCTCTTTCCCAAGAAAAATTTGAAAAAATCGTAGACGATGCGGTGGCAGAAGTGCCGAAAAAATTTTTAGATAAATTGGAAAACGTTGCTATTGTAGTGCAAAATTTTCCCAATACCGACCAGCTGGGCAAGTTGGGGATAAAAAACAATCGAAAAGAAAAACGGCCGTATTTACTATTAGGACTATATCAGGGAGTGCCCCAAACAAAACGGTGGGGCGGAGGATCGATTTTTCCCGATAAAATTACAATTTTCAAAAAACCAATCGAATACCTCTCTAATTCCGAAGAAGACGTGAAGCGAATAGTCCGCGATACGGTCAAGCACGAAATCGCCCATCATTTTGGGTTTAGCGAGGAAGACATTAGGAGAAGTCGTCGGAAACAATGATTGGGGTTCAAGTACTGAGACTTGAACCAACACGGATTAAATCTTTCGAGATTCTTACCGATGGCATAGTAGTTATTAATATTTATAAGTCTGGTTCAGGTGCGGAGACCTGAACCAGACTTTAATTAAAAATTTCATTAGAAATTAGAAACTGGGTATTGGAAATTCCACTAACTTCCTTGTCTCGCCAGCACCAATCCCCAAACCTTCTCCGCGCCGTGGCGCTTTAGGATTTTAGCGCATTCGTTTAAGGTGCTGCCGGTTGTTAGAACGTCATCGATTATTATTATTTTCCGAGGGACTTTTTTAATAAAATTTTTGTTAAGCGTAAAACAACCGATAATATTTTTTTTTCTGTCTTGGGTGGAATGTATTTTCATTTGGGGCTTATTGTACCTCTGTCTAACAAGCAGGTCGGGAATAAAAAGGATATCCAGGTCGTTTTTAAATAATATTCGTTTAAGTTTTTGGCCCAACAGCTCCGATTGGTTGAATCCTCTCCACTGGCGACGCTTCTTATGAAGGGGTACGGGAGTAAAAGCAAACAGCTCAAAAGGAAAAGTTTCTAATAAAAATAATTTTTTAAGGAGTATCCTCGCCAAAGGCCAAGCAAGTTTTCGGATAAATCCATATTTATAGCGATAAATCGTATCTCGCAGTATCGGATGTTTGTAATAAGAAGCAATAATTATTCCGTCGAGATAAATTTTTTTCTTTTCGTTCTCGCAAAGGTTGCAGACTCTGCCGGCAAAAGTTTCAATTTTTTGGCAAATTGGGCAAAGGTCATATTTTTTTATCGGGATATGTCGGAAACATTCCCGGCAGAGAATCGAACCGGGATTTTCACAAACAATACACTGGGTAGGGAAGAGGAATTCAAAAATGTAACAGGATAATTTTTTTATAATCATCTTAGCTTAACTAGGGTATAAATGTAACATTCTTAATCATAGCAAATAAAGATTAAATTCTAGTTAAAAGATTATTAACCGAACCTCAAGGGCATGTTCAACAGGATGAACATGCCTCCAGCTCTTGCCAAAAAAGTTAATCCATGTTTTAGTATTATTAACCTAAATCAGATTAGAAATTTTTCTTTGCGCTCATAGTTTATATCTGTAAATCTGTTCAACCCTCTTGTTGTTATTGCGCACTTTGTTGTAAAAAGCCTAGTTTACTTTGTCAATTCAAAAAATAAAAAGAATTATTCCTTGTAGAATTTTAGGGCTAAAGATGAAAGTAAAAAGTAAAATTTATTGAATGTCTTCCACGTGAAAGCGGGGATCTAGAAGAATCGTTTATTTGTACGTTCTCTAGATACCCATTTTTACGGCAACGACATTATTTTGCTTTTTGAATTGCCAATTAATGGCCGCTTTCGTTAAAACGATAGCGACTGAATCCCGCCTACGCTTAAGCTACGAAAGGGCAATAGTATCCTTCGCTAAAGCTACGGATACCGAAGCCCTCCTACGCTTTATAAGCTACGGAAGGGCAATGCCGGAGTGGTGAAATTGGTAGACACGCAACGTTCAGGGCGTTGTCCCACTTAGTGGGGTGGGAGTTCAACTCTCCCCTCCGGCACCAAAATAGTTTAGAAAGTTATGAAAGTTGAAAAGTTTTGAAAGTAAATACAAAAATTCAAAGCTTAAATTTTAAAATACTTTCTAAACCTTCTAAACTTTCTAAACCTTCTAAACTTTTAACTAAATTAAATGACTGAATCTAAAACAAAAAAACCACGCCCAGCTCTGCACCGTCCGGTACAGGGTCCGGCATCGTCAGGTATGGGGCCACGAAAACATGTGTCGCAAGACGCAAGTTCTGTCGCCTCCGCCACGCCTTCTAACAGCCATAGACATGGTGCGGGGCGACGAAGCCAAAGGTCTTCTAGCTATGGGCGAAAAACAACAAAGAAGACGGAAGTCTCCAGGGAGCATGCAACCCACGTCGCCCACAAACGGCACGATGAGCCTGGATTAAACATTATCCCCGTATCAGAAGAACGCTCATTATCCGCTTGGAACGGGCTAACAGGAGGGGGCAACGGCAATGAAAATAAACTTCCCGAGATATCGAAATCTCAGCCTGCCACGCACGAGAAAAAACTGCGGATTATTCCACTGGGGGGACTTGAAGAGGTGGGCCGCAATATGACCCTCTTTGAGTATGGCAAGGATATTATTATTGTTGATATGGGTTTGCAGTTTCCCGAAGAAGATATGCATGGGATAGACTATATCATTCCTAATTCCCGATATCTTCGCGATAAAACTGATAATATAAGAGGAGTTCTTGTTACGCACGGCCACCTCGATCACATCGGAGCGATTCCTCATCATATGAAAGTCTTAGGCAATCCCCCAATTTATACGGGAGGAATGACCAAGGCAATCATTCTGAAAAGACAAGAAGACTACAAAGACGCTCCAAGACTTAAAATTAACGCGGTTGACGATAACGATTTTCTCCAGCTAGGGGTTTTTGGCGTGGAATTTTTCCACGTGTGTCACAGCATCCCCGATTCTTTAGGGATAGCAATTCATACTCCGGTAGGAACAGTTGTCCATACAGGGGATTTTAAGTTTGACCAAAATCCGATCGGAGACAAACCAACCGATATTGGAAGAATTGCTCGCTTGGCGGAAAAGGGAATTATGGCCTTAATGTCCGATTCAACGGACGCCACTAAAGCTGGATATTCCATTTCTGAATCAGAAGTTAAAGATACTTTTGAAGATATTATCCAAAAAGCAGAGGGCAGGGTAATCGCCGGAACGTTCTCCAGCTTGCTTACCCGTATTCGCCATATGGTAGAGATTGCCGAGAGACACGGCCGTAAGGTTGCTGTGGACGGGTATTCAATGAAGGCAAACGTGGAAATTGCCAGGCGCATGGGATACATCAGGGCAGAAAAAGGAACTTTCATCGATATTAAGGAAGTAAACCACTATCCAAGGAATAAAATTATTATTATGTGTACCGGCGCCCAAGGCGAGGGCAACGCGGTGCTTATGAGAATTGCCAATGACGAGCATAAATACGTGCATATCGAAAAAGGAGATACTATTATCTTCTCATCTTCTGTAATTCCAGGAAATGAAAGAACTGTGCAGGCAGTGAAAGACGGCCTAGTGAAAAAAGGAGTAAGAGTCGTGCACAATCAAATGATGGATGTCCATTCGGGAGGCCACGCTAAGAGGGAAGAGCTGAAACTAATGATGAATATAGTCAAGCCTCAGTTCCTCATTCCGATTCACGGTAACCATTATATGCTCCGTCAACACGGCGAAACCGCCAAACACTTAGGCATGCCGTATAGCAATGTTTTGATCGGAGAAAATGGTCAAGTGATCGAATTTGATCAGAAGGGAAAAGGAAAACTTACTCACGAAAAAGTTCCCGCAAACTATGTTATGGTGGATGGATTGGGCGTAGGCGACGTGGGGAACGTTGTTCTCCGTGAACGCCAACAGCTTGCCCAAGACGGAATGTTTACTGTTATTGTGGTTATCGACTCGAACACAGGCAAACAGATCGGAAACGCCGACCTTATCTCTCGAGGATTTATTTATATGCGCAATAACCAGGAATTGTTAAAAGATGCGCGTATGGAGATAAAAAAGATAATCGAACAGAAAACGAGAAACGGCTATCCTATCAACTGGGAGTATGTTAGAAATTCTATCCGTGACGATGTAGGCTTATATTTGTTCAATAAAACACAGCGAAGGCCGATGATTCTGCCGGTGATAATCGAGGTCTAAGTGTCTAAGTCAAATAAGTCTTATAGGTTCTATAAGACTTATTTAAAAATTTGGATTTCGTCCAACGGCCAAGCTCTGACCCAAACTCGTCCCACTAGCAGATCTGAAGAAACCGGACCCCAATATCTTGAGTCCGAGCTGAATAAGCGGTTATCGCCTAAAACAAAATATTCAGTAGAATCGAGTTGGACGGTTTCATCCCCCTTAGTGACTGTGTCGGGAGAAAGATAGTCTTCTTTTACTTCTTTTCCGGAAGGAAACTCACTGTTAAATATTTTTACCTTTTGGTCTTTGATCTCAACCCGTTCGCCGGGCAATCCGATAATTCTCTTAATAAAGTATTGTTTAGGGTCGCGAGGATATTTAAACACCACCACTTCGCCCCTTTCTGGTTGACGAAGTCGATAGGAAACCTCATCGATGATCAGATAATTCCCATCCTGGAACTCCGGTTCCATGCTGGCTCCTTTTACCAAAAAAGGCTGAATTAAATATGTTCTTACCAAAAATACGATCACCAAAGAAACCACGATTACTTGAGCTATTTCTAAAATACTCGAAGCGATCGCCCCGCCCCGTACCGAATGGTACTGGGCCCCGCCCAAGGATAATTTTGTTGATTTTTGTTTATTAATCATGGTAAACTTTTTTAAGTGGTATTAAAATACTATAGCAAAGGATAAAATATCAAATTGAAAACCCCAAGCTCCAAATAATTCTAAATTAAAAACATTAAATTAAAATTTTTAATTTAGAATTTGGTGCTATTCGGAACTTAGAATTTTTAATTTAGAATTTTAAGTACTGCATCATTCTAAACGTATAATTATTTTTTGAGAAGCATGCTCGATTCAATTTCGATAGACAATGTTATTAAGATGGCAAGGTCGCGCAACCGTGGCATAGATGCCGCTCTATTAAGGAAAGCTTATAATTTTGCCCTAAAAGCACATCAGGGTCAGAAAAGAAAATCGGGAGAAGGATACATCCAACATCCTCTTCACACTGCTTATACTCTGGCCAAAATAGGAATGACCAGCGAGACTATTGCGGCGGGGTTGTTACATGACGTGCCCGAAGATACCGAGTATGACCTGGACAGTCTTAAAGAAAATTTTGGAGAGGAAATCACTTTTCTAGTAAGCGGAGTTACAAAAATCAGTAACGTAAGATTGAGCGAGGAAAGGGCAAAATCAAGTTGGGAACGGGATAAAGACGAAGATAAAAAAATAGTTTCCGAAGAAGAAAAATCAGCTGAAGCAAAAAAAACAGACAAAGAGCTGGCATATATGGAAAATCTGCGTCGGATGGTTTTGGCGATGGCGGCGGATATCAGGATAATTCTGATAAAATTGGCGGACAGGCTTCATAATATGCAGACTCTGGATATTCTGCCACCCAATAAGCAGTATCGAATTGCTAAAGAAACCATGGAGATTTATGCTCCAATCGCGAATAGGTTGGGAATCGGAGGCGTAAAAGGAATGTTGGAAGATCTGGCTTTTTCCTATGTTCTGCCTAAAAAATATCAAGAAATTGAAAAAATGACCCGGGGCCAATATCGGGAAAAAGAAAAGGCGGTCGCTAAAGCGATTGAAGATATCAGGGAAGTTCTAGTGAGCGAGGGAGAAAAGACTATTGATATTCATGGTCGAGCGAAGCATCTGTACAGCCTTTACTTAAAATTATTACGCCACCATATGAATATTGCTCGAGTTTATGACTTGGTGGCGCTTCGGATTATCGTGCCGGAGGTAGCTAACTGCTATGAGACTCTTGGGATCATTCACAAACATTATCGTCCGCTTATCGGTAGAATTAAAGATTATATTTCGCTTCCCAAACCAAACGGCTACCGGAGTTTGCACACGACGGTTTTTGGCCCCTTAAAAGAAATAATTGAAATCCAGATCCGTACGCCCCAGATGCACTATGAGGCGGAATTTGGAATTGCCGCGCACTGGATATACAAAGAAGATAGGAGTTTCTACAGTTACTTTATTCCCAGAAACCAGCCGGCGAGGCATATAAATTTAAAAGAATTAGAATGGGTGAAACAGCTGGAAAGCTGGCATACGGAAATCGGCGGCGATTCAAAAGAGTTTTTCCGCAGCCTTAAAATTGATTTTTTTCAAGATCGGATTTTTGCGTTTACTCCGAAAGGGGATGTTATAAACCTTCCCGAAGGCGCTACGCCGGTAGATTTTGCTTACTTGGTGCATACGGAAGTGGGAAACTCTTGTATCGGCGCGAAGGTCAATGGCCAGAAAGTTGATCTTGACTATAAAATCAGAAATGGGGAAGTGGTAGAAGTAATTACCAATCGGTCGAAGAAAAATCCTGATAGGAAATGGCTTGAGTTTATCAAAACCAGCCAAGCAAGAAGCAGAATTAGGCAGTGGCTCCGCAGAAACAGCCGAAGCGGGCTGAAAAAGTGAACAAGTTGTGATACAAAGCGCAAAGTAAAAAAGTGCAAAGTAAAAATAAAATACAAAGAGCAAACAACAAAAGGCAAACTAGTCTGTAGTTTTTTTGATTCAGTATGTCTGTTTGGTGCTTGTTCTTTGCGCTCTGTTTTTACTTTGTACTTTGTTCTTTGTGATTTATAAAGGAAAATTTTAAATATGATGTTTAATAAGAAAAATAAACTTAGAAAGAATACTCGATATTATCAAAAAAACGAGCCTTCCTGGAAGTCTTTTACCGTTAAGAGGAAAAATGTCGGTACAAGGAGAGGTCCGCTGGTAAACATCCGGACTCCCCGGCTGGTTGTTTCGGAAATTCGTCTTTTTCTTTTAAAGCTTTCCTATAATGTTTTGTTTTTGCTTTTAGCGGTAGGAATAGTATATTTTTTATTTTTTTCCGAGTGGTTGCAGATAAACAAAGTAATGGTGGAAGGGAATAAATCTACCGACAACAAACTTATTCTGGACTCGGTTGAACCGTTTTTGCATAAAAAAGTTCTTTTCCTGTTTCCCTCGAATAATTTTTTCTTTGTGCCGACCCGCCAGATAGAAAGGGAAATAATGGCTAACTTTAAGCGCATCGGCAAGGTAAAGGTCAGCCGGGGATTTCCCAGTTCGCTAGCTATTCGAGTGGAAGAGAAAAAAGCAGTGCTGCTTTTTTGCAGCAACGGAGGATGCGTGTGGGTGGACGAAGAAGGAATAGCCTACAACAAAAGTTCTTATGCTGAGGCGCTTGCCGACAGCGCCAACGTTGTTATCGTACAAGACAATTCCAACAGCGATTTGGTTCCAGGGAAGTTGGTTACCAGCCCGGATTATGTGGATTTCGCGAATAAGCTGTGGCGTTCTTTTCCGGAAAAAATGGGCAAAGAATTAGCGTTTCTCTCAACCCCGTTGCCTTCAGCGGAAGAAATCCGGGCCAACTCCAAAGAAGGATTTTTGGTCTATTTCGATACTACTGTCCCCATGGAAAGAAGTCTAGCGCTTTTGCAGAGAGTCATAGAGCAGGAACTCAAAGAGAAGGAAGGCGGAGTAACGTGCCTGGATTATATAGATCTTCGAATAACCGACCGAGTATTTTATAAAATGAAAGACAACTGTAATAATGGGGGTGAAGAAAGTCAAAATCAGGAAGAAAATGATCCCAAAAACCAGGGCGAAGAGCAAGTGAATCCAGAAGAAGAAACCAAGCCGAGCGAAACTGTTCCGCCGCCGAAAACAAGCAAAAAAAAGAAGAAAAGTTAGTGTAAATCGTAAATCGTAAATCGTAAGAAACAAATATGGGATAGATTAAATCTGTCCTTTGCGAATTACGTGTTACGGATTACGAATTACGTGATTATCTCTTCCCATTATCATTTTTCCCAGTAACAATAGGAGCAATAACATAACAATAACAGAATAATCAAATTTGTACCCATGAAGAAATCCGAGCTTCTGTTCAACACATTCCTGGTTCCGCTAGATTATGCCATGATTGTGCTGGCAGCGATTTCTGTTTATTTATTGCGGTTTTACTACAATCCGATTGTCGAAAGCTATCCGCTTCTCTACACGCTTAAGTTTGGCAGGTATCTCGAGATCACCTTGATCGCCGCATTAGTGGTTATCGCGGTTTATGCTATTGAGGGACTTTATTCAATGAAGGTTACGCGTAGCCTGCTTAAAGAGTTCATTAAGATATTCAGCGCGACTTCCGCCGCCCTTATGGTGTTTATCGTTGTGGTGTTTATTGATCGGGAAATGCTCTCCTCCCGATTTATCTTCTTGGGCAGCTGGGTTTTAATTATTCTTTATGTTTCTATAGAGAGATACTTGGCTAGGATTGCCCAGCGAAAAATCGCCAAATGGCGGGGGACAGGAATCCATAAAGTTTTAATTATCGGAGCCAATGATATTGCTGATAAAATAATCCACTATCTAAAGTGCCACCCTGGGATGCCGTATAGAATAGCGGCCAGAATGACCGAGGTGGATAAAGAAAAATTAACAAAGTATAAGGACAAAATTGACGAAGTTATCCAATGCGATCCTGCGCTTCCCAACTCCCAAGCTAATTTATTGGCGCAATTCTGCGAACTCAACCGCATCGACTTCAAATATGTGCCGAATCTGTTTGCGGCGCGGGCGACTAATATCGAAATTAGAAGTATCGCCGGATTTCCGGTGGTGGAAATTAAAAGAACCCCGCTCGACGGGTGGGGAAGAGTGATCAAGCGTTTGTTCGACTTAGTGGTTTCCACTTTAATGCTGATTGTTCTTTCTCCGATGTTTTTGGTTTTAGCGATTTTGATTAAGCTGGACAGCAAGGGTCCGGTTTTTTTTCGGATGAAAAGAATTTCCCAAGGAAAGCCCTTTAGGATATATAAGTTCCGTTCGATGGTAAAAGACGCGAAGCAAATGAAGAAAGAGCTTATGAAGCTTAACGAGAGAAAGGACGGCCCGCTTTTTAAATTGAAAAACGATCCTCGGATTACTAAATTCGGAAGATTTTTACGCCGTACGCGTCTCGACGAATTCGCGCAACTCATTAATGTTTTTAAGGGAGAAATGAGTTTGGTTGGCCCGCGTCCGCATGAGCTGGAAGAAGTTGAGCATTATGAATCCCACCACCGCAAGGTTTTAACGATAAAGTCCGGTATTACCGGCATGGCGCAAGTCTCCGGAAGTTCCAAACTGAGTTTTGACGACGAGGTCGGTCTCGACACTTACTACATCGAAAACTGGTCGCTTAGGCTCGACTTTGTCATTCTCGTAAAAACCTTCGTCATCTTCGTCACCCGCGACAAAAACGCGTGTTAAATTTTATTCTCGGTTGGGTAGGAACATGGCGCGCTATGTTCCTACAGGAGTCAAAGAAATATTTTTTATTTTTCAGCAAGTTGACTTGCTGTTTTTTTGTATTATTCTTAAATTAATAAATTATTAAATTAAGAAAATGTTAAAAAAGAATGAAAATTTAAAGGAAAGGGAGCTGGTGAAGATAAGGGAAAATTATCAAGTGACTATCCCTAATAGTTTACGCCGTTTAATTAATTTAGGAGTGGGAGACTACGTCGAAATTGATTTAAAAGATAATTATTTGACCATTAAGCCGGTCAAGGTCGTTTCTCCTGACCAGCAATATTTTTATACTAAAGAGTGGCAGAAAGGCGAAGCTGAGGCGGATAAGGATATTGCTGCCGGCAGGGTGGTAGGACCGTTCAAAAACATAAACGACGCCCTAAAAGCTCTTAAAAAGAAATAATGAAACCCTATTTCACGAGAAACTTTATTAAGAATTATAATTCTCTTCCTGACGACATAAAGAAATTATTTAATAAACAATTAAATCACTTGATTAATAATCCAAGGCATCCGTCCTTGAAAATTAAGAAGATGCAGGATCCCAGGGACATTTGGGAAGGCAGGATAAATTATGCTTACCGTTTTACTTTTCATTGGGAGGGAAAAATCTGCATCCTCCGTCGCATCGGCACGCACGAAATTCTCAAAAAACCTTAAAGATTTTCGCGACAAAAACGCGTGGTAAATTGCCGTTGCTATTGACTTTTTGGTATAGCGATGGTACTAATTAACGTTCTAAAACGAACGGTATTAAAAGTTCTTTACAGCTATAGGAGGGGAACAAAGATGAGAAAAACTTCTGGAGGATTAATAGGAACTCTGGCAGGAGTAGCTGTGGCTTTAATCATTTTTGGTGTCTGTGCAATAATCATCAGCTACTTACGAGATGCTGCACATACCGAACTGATAGGCGCAACGTTTTACGTTTTGTGGATAATATTTTTTGGAGTTTTGGGTTTGGTCGGATCACCAATGATCGGGATTTTTGCGGGGGGAGTGGCGTATGATATTTTTAATTCTTCCTCCTGATCTACAGAGTATACTACAAACGAAACGGACAAGTCTTGAGTAGACTTGTCCGTATTTTTTTTAAATCCAAATTTTAATAGCTAAAATAATTTTGTGATCACGGTATATTAATTCCTATGCCAGGGTCAACCCTGTCGCGTACTTTTCTAAATCCATCCTGGAACTCATTGCGCATATTACTAAGAAATTCTTTATCATGTCTTCTTAGAAGATCAGCAGTACTTTCTTTCATGTTCTTAACAAAGTTACGATTTTCGCCGAGATTTTTCCAATTTATTGTTTCTGCCAGGACTTTTATGCTGGTTTTGTCATCAAAGCTTTGAGGGTGAATCTGATTAATTTCTCTAGGCTCCCAGCTAGATACAGTTTTTTTAAGTATGTTCTCTCTTTGCGCTTCGCTGGTAAAGTGGGTTTTGCCAGTTTGTGCGTCGTAAGCAGCATGCCCAACCTGGTAAAGATTATGAGTTTTTATTGCATCCATCTCAGCTGTGCGAAACGCACCCAGAACTTCTCTCTCGGAGAATCTGTTCGATAGGAATTCCCTTGCTCCCTTAACTCCGCCGTGCGACTCTCCAAGCTTCTTTATCAAATCTCCAAAGTGTTTTGCTGAGCCAGAGAGTTTCCTTAGTGCAGCTGTTTGCTCAGCGAGATTTCCTTGTCCAGCTTTTACAATATTAGCTATTTGTTCAAGGGATAACTTTCTCTTTTCTTGAGTTTTATCGGCTTCGGCGATGGCATCTTCGCTTTTATTGACCCACCATAAAGGAGTCTCTAGATCTTTTTTCTTCTCTTCTATTGCTATTCGTTTTGTTTGATCAACTAAATTTTTATTGATTTTTCTTTCCACTGATCCGATCAAATCATCTCTGATCAGAGAGTGTGTATTGGAAAACTGGTCAGTAATATTTGCAGATATGTGTGGTTTCACGTTTGGAGTTCCTCCAACCGAGAGGATTGTTTGTGACGAGAGACTTCCTATTTTTTGTCTCAGAGTACTTGCTTCTGAACCACTTAATTCACCCGCCCTTTCCATCCTAAGTATTTCTCTTTCTAAATCAACAAAAGCTCCACTCAGTTGCTGACCATTTTTGCTCTGGACAGCCTTAATTACCTTATCCTCTAAGATATCATAAAGTCTGATTTTTTCGTCTTCTCTAATGCTTCCCTTACTTTTTATTAGATTTATGATTTCATCTATGTTGGCATTGATAGGCCCGTCTGGTGCAAAAGGGTCATCAGAAGTCAATCTATATTTCAAAGGAGAGTGATCTAATAGCCGATCCTTTAAGTAGCGCACTATCGTATCTTTTTCTGCCTCGTCTTTGGAAACCCTGTTTGCGAAGCGGCCTATTTGTAATTCTATTTCCTTTTTTATACTATCCCTATCCTTTGTCATAAAGTCTTTTTCTTTTTCTAGCTCTACTGTATTTTCTCCTCTAGTAGTGGCATCATCTATGTCTTTTTGTTTTTTTATTATTTCTATTTCTCTCTCCTTAAATTTATCAGTATTTTTGTTAATCTGATTCTTTAAATCGTAAAGGTTTGATTCAGCTTCTTTGCCGGCAATAAATACGTCCGCACTCTTTCTTCTAAAGACATTATCCATAGTTCTTTTACTGAATTGCTTCAGCGCTTTTTCGGAGTCACCAAAAAATTCTTCATTTGAATTTTTCCACCAACCAGAAACGGCAGATTTCATTGTTTTAGGAGAAGTCAAGCCGGCAAAAGACAAGGTTCTTCGAAGCCACTTTTCTCTACTTTCCGTTTTCTTCTTGTATTTATCCGCTTCGGCTTGTTTCAAGTTTGCTTCATCAAGTTTTCCCTCGTTTCTTAATGCCTCAGCTTCAGTGTTAGCTTTTCTCATCATATTTGTGTTGCTGTCCTTGGACCATCTTAAGCCTCTCCATGTGCCCATCTTTATTGTTTTTCCTGCGCCCATTAAGCCTTTAGCCAGCCCGCCTCCGAGACCTTTTGTAGAGTCTATCAGTTGGTCTAAGTTCTTTGCACCGGCTATGCCGAATTTGTTAGCAATAATAATACCACCCCAAAGAACTATTATGACCGTGCCCATTTCAAAAAAAATACTCATATTTTTTGCTATGAGTCCAAAGAACAGATATTTGAAATCTCCGTTATTCGGAACATTGTTTCCGATTTCGTTTAGCTTGGAAACACTGGTTACGGTTCCCGATAGTTTAAGTGCCAACCAGAGGAAAAATATGAGTATAGGACCAGTGAATGCATATTTAGTAAGAGTTTCTAGCCACATATTCCAATACTTTTCTGTTTGGGGTAAAATGCTGAACAAAAATGCTACAGGAGTTAAAATTAATAATACCCATATCATTACGATTCGTATCATTAGTATTATAGCTATCGAGATCAAAGTTACAATTAAAGCTAGCGACATAACTATTAGTCCTGCTATTTTAAGTATTTCTGTAATTGCTTGGCCAACCCCCAATGTAATAAATTTAAGAATCTCTGCCCATAAACTAACCTGTGTCACCGATCTTCCCACCTCAAAGCCGGCCTGGAGTTTATCCAAAAGTTTGGTGCCCGGAGCGAAACTGTTGCTTGTACCTTTAATACCCTCCCATACAGTGTACATAGCGACTTGGGAAAAATCTATTACGATTCCGGCAAGAACTAATCCAAAATTTGTCAAAAGTGCCGCAATTATCAATTTTACGAGCAGATTGCGAGTATCGGAATGGCCGAACATGGCTTTTATAGCAACATATATCAGTATAAAAAGATAAAGCATATTGCATAAATTTGCTAAAAGCTGGGCAGCAGTTTTTACGAACTCTTTTTTCGTGAACCCTCCTAAATATTCGCTAACAAAAGTCGGATTCAAAACAATCTCAAGTATTTTTTCAGCGAGCAGGGTCAGTCCGTACGCAATAGAATAAACCACCCAGAGCACAAGATAAATTACGCCCAGTATTGAATTAATAATGTATTCCAAAAGCTTCGAAAACCATCCTCCCGAGGAACCCGTAGAAGCTTGCAACGTCCCATTAGTTAGCAAGGAAGAATCAATCATTTTTTCTCCGATTATTTGCCAATCTATCAGGGATAGTTTACTAAAAGCCTCATCGGTAACCCACATGGTTTGACCAGAATTCATATTCATAACTTCTGTAACCTTGGTAAGGGTGCCAGCGTGAGAAGAATTTTTTGTGAACGATGAATCGATCGAAACAGGCGAAAAGACAGTCAGTAGTATAAAAATTACCGTAAAAATTATTAACTTTGGATTTTTTAATTTTTTCAACAGACTTTTCATTTTTATTTTGCTTTTTCTTTGAGAAAATAATTTAACTTGCTTTCGCGTATTCTGACTGATTATTGATCTCTGGCTGGGTCCTTACTCCCGTTTCAACTTCTTGTTCGATTATAGCTAAACTGTTTTGTACTTCTTGCCCGATTGTTTGATTCTTCCTCTTGAGCTTTTGCCCTAAACTTTTAATAATTTGATTATTTTCTTCCTCTTCCGCTTCTTTTTCTTTTCTTATTTTAGCCGTGGCGCGCCACAATAGTAGTATTGATAAGGTTTCCAGGGGGAGCCAATCGACAACCGGAACAAGCTCGACAGAAGATAAAACAATAAAGACTATTCTTATCTTCCATTTATATACCATTCTACCGCGAAATAATGTTCCGTAAATCAATATCGGCTTGGCGACAAATTTTACGATCAGTCCGACCACCGGAACAAAGACTATTATGTCAGTTAGAATGGCCAGTCCAAGTAAATAGGGGAAAGAAGAAGTGTCGCCCGCTTTAATTTCTTCGCGGATATCGCTGGCAACCCCCAGTGATTTGGCCAGACCCTTTACCAAATGGCCCGTTTCTACCTCTCTCATCGCGCCGGCAATCCTCCTGCCTTTTTCCAGATTTTGATTTTTTTCCCAATCCTCGATTTGCTTTCTGTATTTCGGGTCAATGTACTGGTCTTTTTTCCCAAAATTACTCAAAAAACCTGAACTTTGCTCAGCCATTTTTTAGTTTGAGTTTTATGGTGTAATAATACAAGCAAAATAGCAATTTGTCATTGATCATTTTTCATTTGTCATTAATTTTTCATTTTTCATTTGTCATTTCAAAATACTGCTACAAAATGATAAATGTTAAAATGGTGAATGAATGGGAAATGAGAAATAGTAAATGACAAATAATTATTGAGTCTGTTCTGCTATGTCTAAATCGTTTGTTCATCTTCACGTCCACTCCCACTACTCCTTGTTAGATGGGATGGCAAAGATCGGGGAATTGGTCAAGAAAGCCAAAGAGCTGGGAATGCCGGCTTTGGCTTTGACCGATCATGGCAACATGTACGGAGCCGTTGAATTCTACGAAAAAGCCAGGGAGGCCGGGATAAAACCGATTATCGGAGTGGAAGCGTATGTTGCCGAAGACCATAAAGAAAAGGGAAGTAACGGGGGCAAGTCAGACAGACCGTGCCATTTGGTGTTGCTCGCTAGAAATGAAGAGGGATACCGCAACCTTTTAAAAATCACCAGCATTGCCCACTTGGAAGGATTTTACTATAAACCTAGAGTAGATAAAAATATTTTGCGACGCTATTCAAAAGGATTGGTCGTGCTCTCGGCTTGCGCAGCCGGAGAGATCCCGCGTTTAATCGAATTGAAGAAATACGACAAAGCACTTGGAGTAATCAAAGAATATCAGGAAATGTTCGGCAAGGAAAACTTTTTTCTCGAACTCCAACCCCACAAACAATACACGGCACTCAACGAAAAAATTAAAGAATTTTCGGTAAAAACCGGCGCCCCGTTAGTGTCGACCAGCGACATCCACTATGTCAACGCCGACGACAAAGAAGCCCAAGACATTCTGATCTGCGTGCAATCCGGCAAAAAAGTGGACGATCAAGACCGGATGACCTTGCGGGATTTTGACCTTTATTTCAAAACTGCCGAAGAAATGCGCTCCGCATTTCTTGATGTGCCGGAAGCGGCGGACAACACTTTAAAAATCGCGGACATGTGCGAATTGGAGCTTACTTTAGGCAAGTCCTTGTTGCCGGCGTTTCCCACGCCTGAAGGAAAAACTCCCGATGACTATCTTTATGAACTGTGCGATCAAGGCGCCCAAGCAAAGTTCGGCCAAACAATTGCCGAATTTCTACCGGAAATGAAGGAGCGCTTTGATTTTGAAATCGGCGTTATTAAGCGGATGGGATTTCCTTCTTATCTTTTAATCGTGCAGGACTTTATCAATTGGGCGAGAAGCCAAGGAATTGTAGTAGGGCCGGGAAGAGGATCGGCGGCCGGCAGTTTTATCTGTTATTTACTGGGGATTACCTCAATTGATCCGCTCAAATATAATTTGCTTTTTGAACGTTTTCTCAATCCGGATCGTATCAGCATGCCCGATATCGACGTGGATTTCGCGGACGATCGTCGGGACGAAGTAATCGAATATGTGGCGCAGAAATACGGCCGTGAACAAGTCGCGCAAATCATTACTTTCGGAACGATGGCGGCACGCGCTTCTATTCGCGACGTAGGAAGGGTGTTGGCCTATCCTTACGAGCTTTGTGATCGGGTGGCCAAGATGATTCCCATGATGACTAATTTCAAAGAAGCGCTGGAAGTAGCCAAGGACTTAAGGGATCTCTATGAGAAAGATCCGGCCATAACAAAGCTAATCAACCTGGCCAAGCGTTTGGAAGGAGTAGCGCGTCACGCTTCCCGCCATGCCTGCGGAGTAATTATCGCGCCAGAAAGGCTGGATAATTATGCGCCATTGCAATACGCCAGCAATGAAGATAAAACGGTTATCTCCCAATACGAAATGAAATCGGTGGAAAAAATCGGTCTGCTCAAGATGGACTTTCTGGGACTCAAAAACCTTACTTTGATTCAAAATACGATCAATATCATCCGGCGGCGCCACAAAATCGAAATCGATTTGGGTAAAATTCCGCTGGACGATCCTAAAGCATTTGAACTTTTCCAAAAAGGGGAAACTACCGGATTCTTCCAATTCGAGTCGTCCGGCATGCGCCGGTATCTTAAGAAACTGCACCCTACTTCTTTTGAAGATATTATCGCCATGGTCGCCTTGTATCGCCCGGGTCCGCTTAATTCCGGGATGGTAGACGAGTTTATCACCCGTAAGCACGGAGAAAGGGGAATCAGCTACGCGCACCCTTCCATGAAGGAGGCGCTCAAAAACACTTATGGCGTAATTGTCTATCAGGAGCAGGTAATGCAACTTTCCAAAGATATGGCTGGATTTACTGGCGGGGAAGCGGATACTTTGCGTAAGGGAATGGGAAAGAAAATTGCGGAACTAATCCTCAAACTGCGGGAAGATTTTGTAAAAGGTTGCGTTAAAAATGGAATTAAAAAAGAAATCGGCGAGAAGGTATTCACTGATATGGAAAAATTCGCCGAATATGGATTCAATCGTAGCCATGCCGCCTGCTATGCAATGATTGCCTACCAAACTGCCTATCTCAAGGGCAATTACCCAGCTGAATTTATGGCAGCTTTGCTTACGGCCGACCAAAACGATACCGAACGAATCGCGATTGAAGTGGAAGAATGCCGGCAACTTAATATTCCTGTTTTGCCTCCTTCAGTAAACAACAGTTATCGGGGGTTTACGGTAGTAGAAGAAGACGGGAAAACTCTGATAAGGTTCGGGTTGCGCGCGGTAAAAAACGTAGGGGAACATGTTGTTTCTGTCATGGTCTCAGAGAGGAAGAAAAAAGGAAAGTTCAAAAGCGCAAGCGACTTGTTAAAGAGAGTCCAAGACAAAGATTTAAATAAAAAATCGTTGGAGAGCTTGATTCGGGCGGGGGCGATGGACGATTTTGGCGAGAGAGGGCAATTATTAGCTAATGTGGACAGAATGCTGATGTATCATAAACAACAGATGGGAGACGCCGCCAGGAACCAGTCCGGGCTTTTTGGAGAAGAGGCCCAAGACTTGACCCTAACACCAGCCCCGCAAATTCCAGAAGAGCAAAGATTGTCTTGGGAAAGGGAACTGCTCGGTCTTTTTGTTTCCGGACACCCGTTGAACGGTTATCGGGAAATGCTCAACGAATATGCCGTTCCTGTTACGAGTATCAACATGAAAAGCGATCGCCGGGATTTACGCATCGGGGGAGTAGTCGGTACTATGAAAAAGATCTATACGCGTAGCAACGACCTTATGATTTTTGCTGAACTTGAGGATCTAACGGGCAAGTTGGAAGTGATTGTTTTTCCGCGAACTTATGAAGAATCAAAAGATTTGTGGTTTTCCGGCGCCAAGCTGGTGATTGAGGGAAAAGTCAGCACTAAGGACGACAGCATCAAGATTTTGGTAGAAAAAGTTTATAAAGTGGAAGATTTTGCAAAAATGGTAACTGATGGCAACGTGACCAAAGAGTTTGTCAGCACTAGAAAGGAAAGGAACGGAAACGGAGGCTGGTGGAAAAAGAAGTCTGAAGAAGGAGGCTCTCTTGAGAGCTATCCCACAAATGTCAACTCATCTAACTCGTCCAACCCGCCCAACTCGCCTAACTCGCTCAACCCGCCTAACGGTACCAACGGCTCGACTGAAATCATCCCATCCGGAACGTTGTATATTAATCTGGATAATTCTCTCAACTTAGAATTGATTGTTCCCCGGTTAAATTTAATTTTTGGGAATTCAATAAAAGGAGAAGTTGCGGTTATTCTGAAATTAAAAAATAAGGAAAAAAAATCTGAAAACGAGCTTAAGACCAGCTTTTCTATAAAGTTTACCGAAAACTTAAAGAAAAGATTAGAAGAGGTTTTAGGACAGGGAAGGGTTAATTGGTCGGAATAAAGCTAGTTGTTAATTTATCATTTACCATTTTTCATTTAGCATTAATTTTTCATTACTCATTTATCATTTTTCAAACGCATGCTCAATGGTAAATGTCTAAATGAGAAATGAATGACAAATGGTAAATGTAAAATGAAAAATGTATTTTAAATTCAAACCCAAAAGAGTTCCAAGACTGGGCGATTCCCTAAAAAACACAGTGGAAAGAAAATTCCTTTGGAAAGCAATCGATGCTGGACGGGTAGGGGAGATATTCAAGCAATTAGCGGAGAATACGAAAGAATTAGCCGGTAGCCAGATGGTTTCTTGGTCGAACCCTGCACCGTCCGGTGCAGGGCGAGGTGGCATTATTAAAATAAAGGTCAGCTCTCCGGCGCAAAGGCAAGAAATATTTTTGAAGCAGGAGGAAATAAAAGAAGCGATGAGAAAGAAAAAGATTGAAGTAAAAGAAATTAAGGTGGTTTTTTAAATTTTTTTAATAAATTATGTAAATGTCTAGTTTAAAAGAAAAACCAACATTAAGAGACTATCAAGAATACGTGAAAAAGTTAGAAGTGGAAAGAGGGTTCGAAAAACAAAATATTTTAGATAAATGTTTGATGTTAGGAGAAGAAGTAGGAGAACTTTATAAGGCGGTTAGAAAAACTAATGGGTTAAAGGTGGATCAAAATTCAAAAATTACAGAGCTTGACGGAGAAATAGCGGATGTTTTTATTTTTCTATTATCGATAGCCAATCGTGCGAACATTGATATGGAAAAAGCATTTAGGGAGAAAGAAGAAGTCAACAAAAAAAGAACTTGGCAATAAATTATTACTATATAAACAACAGCGATAGCACTGCTCCGACGATCAGAAACGGCCCGAAGGGAAGGGCTGTTTTCATTTTAGCCCGTCCAAAAATAATGAGAATTATTCCGAAGACAGCGCCCAATTCAAAAGCAAAAAACAAAGCAGTTAGGGTTTTGAATATTCCCAAAAGAAACCCCAGAAAGAAAACTAATTTTACATCGCCCATGCCCATCCAAGTCTCTTTGCTTATATAAACTATTAAAAAGAAAATAAAAGCAACAGCCAGTCCGGCGAGCAGGCCCGAACCAATGCGGGTGTCAGTCATTAAGGTAAGGAAAAATTGTACGGGTCTTTCACTAAACGATACGGCAGAATCGACAAAATTTAAGCTTGGAAAGTAAGATTTCAAATGGAGCATTTTGATGTAAAAAATTTCCGGTTCCCGTCCCAGAAAAGCGGAAAGATTTATCGGAAGAAAACCCGCAGGAAGATATTTTTTAGTGAGTCCGGCTACTTCCAGGATAAAGATTTGATTTTTAGGAACAATGGCGGCGGCGAGCAACAAGGCGTCGGCGATAATATTGTATAAAGCCACGGCTACAATTCCAAAAACGGTAAAAGAATCAGGAATCAGCATGTATTTCAAATCGTAGACTAGTATGGCGATTAGGACGGAAGAAATTGTCCAAAGAAAAAACAGTTCAAGGAATTTTAGGTTTAAATCAAAAGACACTGCTGTTCCATTGATTCCGTATTTAGAAAACAATGTGAGCAACCCGGTAGTTCCGAAGTAATGCCCCAGCCAATCATTTAATAAATTATTGGTTACCAAATAGGCGGCGCCCATAAAGACCAGAGCGGTGAGCATTTCCACCAAAGGGTACTGAATGCTGATTTTTTTTCGGCAAAAACGGCAACGTCCGCCAAGCATCAAATAGCTCAACAGAGGGATATTGTCGTACCAGGGAATAAGTTTTTTGCATTTAGGGCAGAAAGACCTTCCGCCAAAACTTTTGTTTTTTTCGGTGCGGTAGATGACGACATTAAGAAAACTGCCAATGACAAGACCGAGTAGAATAGATAAAATATATATTTCCATACCTTACAGTTTAAAGCCGAAAAATAAGATTCTAAAATCTGCCTATAATAATTTGGGCAAGGAGTTGAATAAAAAAGCCCTTTAAAGTAAAAAAGGGTGTTGATTTTTACTCTAGAACAAATATATTTTCTGACAATAGGCAAATCTTAACCGAACCTCAAAAAAAATAAATTAGGAAGCACTGAATTCTTTATTTAAAATCATTAGCAGACTCATAAAAATTATAAAATAATGCCAGTTATCCAAGTAAAAAATCTTTCCAAAAAATACGAATACTTAAAAAAACAACCGGGGGTCATGAACTCCCTAAAGAATTTATTTTCTCGCGAAAAACATTACAAAAGCGCCGTAAAGAAAATCAATTTTAACATCGAAGAGGGCGAGCTGGTTGGGTTTTTAGGGCCGAATGGAGCAGGGAAGACCACTACGCTTAAAATGCTCTCCGGCATTATCACTCCAACTACTGGCCAAGCAGAGGTGCTTGGCCATATTCCATGGGAAAGAGAACCAGCCTACCAAAAGCAATTTGCCATGGTAATGGGGCAAAAAAATCAGCTTTGGTGGGATTTGCCGCCAATGGAAAGTTTTCTTTTAAACAAGGAAATTTATGAGGTAGAGGAGAAAAGATTTAAAGAAAATTTGGATAAGCTGACAAAACTCCTGAGAGTAAAAGACGTATTGCACAAACAGGTGCGTCAGTTGTCTCTGGGAGAAAGAATGAAGTGCGAGTTGATATCTTCTCTCCTCCACGATCCAAAAGTATTATTTCTGGACGAGCCTACTATCGGGATGGACGTGGTGGCGCAAAAGAATATTCGCGATTTTTTACTGAAATATAATCAGAAAAAAAAGACTACAATTTTATTGACGTCCCACTACATGGAAGACATCATTAAACTTTGTCCCCGCATTATTATTATTCATCATGGCGTGATAATTTACGATGGGCTGGTCGACAAACTGATAAAGAAATATGCCCCCAAAAAAGTGGTTAAAGTTTATCTGGATAGGGAAATTTCTCGCAAAGAAGCGGAAGATCTGGGGGAGGTTTATGAATTCGATCCGACTATGGTGACTTACAGTGTTCCCCGCAAAAAAATCAAGGAATCTACTGCTCGAATTTTATCGTCAGAACTGCCCGTGCGCGACATCGACATTGGGGAGATAAAAGTGGAAAAAATCATTCGCAACATATACAACAGCTACCAACCATGATTACAAAGAAATACTATTATATTTTTAAAAATAGTATCCAACAAGAACTAGCTTATCGCTTCCATACTTTTGCGGTTTTCTTTTCGGAAATTTTTGTCTTTCTGTTTTTTTTCTATCTATGGAGCTCGATCTACCGGAGAGGGGGAATGGTTGGTAGTTATGATCAAAATGGCTTGATATCATACTATCTTTTATCGATGTTTCTTGGAGTTACCTCGAAATTCAGTACTGTTGGATGGTATGTCGGGGAAGAAATAAAAAGTGGAGATTTAAGCAAAACATTAGTAAAACCTTTCAGTTTCTTTTATTCAACGATCGCCTATAATTTCGCCAAAATTTTTTACAACACCATTATTTACTCGATTATTTTCGGTATAATTGTCTTTGTGCTTCGCGACCATCTAACATTTCCGGAAAGTATCAATGTTCTTATTTATTTTATTGTAGTAACTATTCTGGGGGCGATAATATATTTTTTATTATCGTATATTGCGGGCTTAGGAGCTTTTTGGCTGGGTTTTATTATTGGAATAAACTATGCTTTTCAAATGGTTATTACATTTTTTGATGGCAGTTTAATCCCTTTGGACTTACTACCGAAGTATTTAAAAAATTTATTTGGGTATCTTCCTTTCCAATATATTGTTTATACTCCTGTATCGATCTTCAGTAATAGAATCAGACCGGACTATACAATGGTTATAATACCGATTATGTGGATATTTATTTTATTTATTTTCACTAGGTTTATATATAATAAAGGCTTGAAAAAATATGAAGGTTATGGAAATTAATTTGAAAAAGCATCTTCGGGTTTTCTTTCAACTTAAGAAATTGGGTTTTATGAAAAAAGCTATTTATCGGGCGGATTTTGTTGTCTTATTGGTCGCGGTATTAATTCAAGTAGCCCTAAGTGTCTATTTTATTAAAATTGTTTATAGCTACGTTAACGATATTGCCGGATGGAGTTATCCCGAAACTCTTCTAGCCGTGGCTAATTATATGATAATTGACGGAATTCTATGGATGCTGTTTGGACAAGTACGGGGAATAATGAACCATATCCGTTATGGCACGTTTGATGGTATATTAATTAAACCCATAAATTCACAATTCCTAACTTCGGTTTGGGAGGGTGATCTCGAGGACGGCGTGAGGATAATTATCGGGGTGGCTGTTATTGTTTATGCTTTGAATCAGCTCAACTTATCAATAGAGAGCATTTTAGTCAACGGGATTTTTTATATAATCTTACTCATTAACGCTACCTTAATTGCTTACAGTTTTATGTTAGTAATAAGATCTATCAGTTTTTGGGTAATTAACGGTTACGCCCTTTTTAATCTCAGTGAAGCGCTTTTAAGGGTGACTCAATATCCTACGGATATTTTTTATCACAGTATTGTGCGGACTTTTTTCACCGTTCTTCTGCCTCTCGCTTTTATCGCCACCGTACCAGCCAAGGTGTTGGCGCGTGGGTTTGATTGGCAACTGGTTCTAGGATCTTGCGCGATGGCGTTGATATTTTTCACGCTATCCCGCAAGTTCTGGCTCTTTGCTCTCAAACATTATCAAAGCGCCAGTTCGTAAACCCCCGGCTGACTAGCTGAGCAATTCGAGAAACTCACTAGGCGTTACGATCTTTATTCCTTTATAAATTTTGAGTTCAAGAAGATGTTTGTCTCCTGAGATAATGAATTTTGCTTTTCCGGAAACGGCGCATTCGATAATTCTATTATCAGCCGTGTGCTGAATAACTCGAATGGTTTTCTTTGATTTTATTTTTTTAGAGAAAATTTTGATCCAAGACAGAGCTGCTTTTATTTGGTCTTTATCCCAAGAGAACTTTTTAGAAAGAACGTAATCAATCTCACGCAAAATATAATCCGAGGTAATGTTTTTTAAAACTCCAAAAACGGCTAACTCTAAAATTCGAGCCGGTTTACTGGAAGGGAAGTTGAGACCGGATATGAATATATTAGTATCAAATACGACTTTAATCATTTTCTATTAAGACGGTACTGGTCTATGGTTCTTTGAACTTCGGATTCTTTTGTTTTGGTTTTTCTTGTCCTGCTTGCCCCGTAGCTTTGCAAGCGGCGAAGTTCCTTATCGGCAATGTAGCGCCTCATAACTTCCCGCCACATCTCGCTGCGGGTGCGGCTTTCTTCTTTGGCTAGTTGATCAACTTTCTTCATAAATTCAGGAAAGACGGAAATAGTGATAACTTTAGTGGTTCTTGTACGAAGCATATAAAAAAGTGAATACTTAGTATTTACTTTTTTATAATAAAATTATATTGAGTTGTCAAAATAATCAAGGACGCTCAAAAAGGGTGTTGATTTTTACTCTAAAACAAATAAATTTTTTCGCAACAGGGAATTATTAACTGAACCTCAAAAAAACTCATTGTCATTCCCGACCCGATCGGGAATCCAGAAAAATAATTTATCTTCCAATTCCTTTATACCTAATCCCGGCCTTAACAAACTTTTCTTTATCCGAAACTTCTCCTCCGTAGAAGCTTCTTCCGTCAATTATAATCTTTATGCCGTTTTTTTTGCACAAATCAGGAGTAATTTTTTCAAAATCCTTATGGTTGGAAACGAACAGCAGCACCTCGACTTTTTTGAGTAATTCAGCGAGATTTTTTACTGTGCTTTCCCGAGCGACATAAGGATCGAAAACTTCGATTTTCGCCTTCTTTTCTAGAAGCTCTTTTTTTATGTCGTAAAAAGGCGCGTCACGAGTATCGTCCACGTTGGCCTTGTAGGATACCCCCAAAATTCCAACTTTTGTTCCGTTAATGGCCTTGCCGATTTCGTTAAGCTCTTTGGCTAAAAGTTTTATAGTGTAATGCGGCATGCTGTTGTTTATTCTTCGAGCCAACTTTAGAAAATCATGTTCAAATCCTACGTTGCGGGCCTTTTCGATTAAATAATAAGGATCTACGGGAATACAGTGCCCCCCCACCCCACAGCTTGGCCAGTGAGCCATAAAAGAAAACTTGCTGGATGCGCCCTTGATTACGTCTATCAAATCTATTCCCATTTTGTCAAAAGATTTAGCCAATTCATTCACAAAAGCGATATTAACATCCCTAAAAGCATTTTCTATTGTCTTGGTAGCCTCAGCTTCTTTGATAGATTTCATGGGCATTATGGGGGCTTTTATCACGGAACGATAAAATTTCACTGCTTTAGCTAAACATTTCTCAGTAACTCCTCCAACGCATCTTGGTAAATTCAACACATTCCATTTTGGATCGCCCGGATTAATTCTTTCCGGACAATGAGCCAAGAAAAAGTCCTTGCCGACTCTGTAGCCTTTTTCTTCAAACATTGGCAAGACAATTTCCTCGCATACTCCCGGGTTAATGGTAGATTCAACCACAACCAAGATGTTTTTTTTGAAATTTTTGATAATTGATTCGATTGCGCTCTCCAGCGGTTTAAATACCGGCAAGCTTTTTTCATCTACCGGAGTCGGGACACAAATAATCGCAATATCTGTTTCTTTTAATATGGCAGGGTCAGTAGTTGCCTTGAGGTTTATTTTGGGCAGTAGTTTACTGACGAATTCATCTTTAAAAGGAGATTTCTTCTTATTGACTGACTCGACTGCGTCTTTATTAAGATCAAGTCCGTAAGTTTTGTAACCATTTTTAGCAATGATGCAAGCCAAAGGAAGACCTACATAGCCAATACCGATAACGGTTACTGTTTGACTTTTATTGTCTTTCTTCATATTGATATAAAATTTAATATAAAATAATCAACCCGCTCAACATTTAGGAGGGTAACTTTAAAATAGCAAAGTAAAATTATACAATCAAATACTAGAAGAGGGGAATAAACCGTTCCTTTTATTTCTTTACCAAAGGCAGTTCCAAAATGAACGTGCTGCCTTTCCCTTTGCCTGGGGAAGTGGCGTAAACCCTGCCACCCATGGCTTTCGCCATTTGGCGGGAGATATATACTCCTAGGCCCGTGCCGGCGACATAAGCCCCGTTACCGTTCCCGTTGCTTATATTATGCCCGTTCTTGTCATTAGGATTTGAAATTTCATTAGAAATTGGTAATTGGTTATTGGATATTTCCTCATCTCCGCCTTTGAATTTTTCAAAAATAGCTTCCAATTGTTTTGCGTTCATTCCAATGCCAGTGTCCGCAACACTCACCCGCACCCAATTTTTTTTAGTAGTTCCGGAATTTTCTGCTTTGCCGATTTTCTGCTCCAGCAATACCTTCTCGACGGTGACAGTTACACCGCCTTTCGGGGTGTATTTTATGGCGTTGTCCACGAGGTTGGAAATTATTTCGGATAGTTTTCTTTGATCAATAATAGCCATTAATTTTTCTTTGGGGGTGTTGAGGGTAAGCTTCAATTTTTTACTTTTTGCATAAAGCTTGATGATGTCAATCGTAGATTTCGCGACACTAACGACATCAGCCTCTTCAAGCTCGTATTCGAGGCGTCCAGCCTCCAAGCGGGAAGCATTGAGCATGTCCTCAACCAGCAGACAAAGCTTCTCATTATTTACAAAAACCTTTTCTACTGCCGTTTTTTGAGTGACGGGAACTTTGCCGAAAGTGTTGTCTAAAATAAGAGAAGTAAACCCCTTTACCGAAGTAAGCGGGGTACGCAACTGGTGCGAGGCGATCGAAATAAACTCCGACTTCGCCCGATCAAGCTCTTCGAGCTTGGCATTCAACCCCGCCAACTTTTTTGAAGCCAAAGAAAGCTGTTCCGAAGTTTTTACTTCTTCCTTTATGGATTTAAACAACATGTAGCCGAATATCGTTACAAAAACCAAGATTATTCCAGTTAGTATTTGGTTGCTAAATTCCTGCACAATAAAAAATTGCGAAAAAACTCCAATCCACGTCGTGACAATCAAAAACTGCGCGGCAATAACCTTAATGTCAAAGGCTTGATGCTTAACAATAAGGTAGGAAAGAAAGCCAATAAAAAAAACTATACTGAATAAGCCATAAATAAGTAAACTATAATTATCAATCAGACTGGAAAAATATCCTGTTGCAAAAAAAGATAAAAGAAAAAGCTCTACCCCAGTTATTAACAAAAGAATTTGTTTTTTAAAGTTTTTTTCAGCCCTTTTGTAACTCTTTATCGAGAACAATAAAATCCAAATGAATATAAAAAATCCCAGTAAATAATAATAGTTTGTAAAGTAGTCCCCTTCTTTAGCTTCGCAATTTGCTACATCAAAACCGCTTAAATTAAAATTTGTCGGAGTCAACAGAGCAATGGGCAGTAATAAAATACCAAAGATAATTCTATAGTTTAAAGGGATATCTCTTTTTTCAATAAAAACATAGGAGAAGTATAAGCTTGCAAAGAAAATCATTATATGGACAAAACCAAGCATGGACCAAGAAATCATTATAATCCTGCTATCGTAGCTAATCCATGTTAGTAAGTCTAAACAAGACCAGACAGAAAAACTTAGGGAAATTGTTAATAATAATTTATTTATTAGAGCTTTTTTGTTTTTGGTATAAACAAAAACACCCATAAGTAAAGCAATTATAGCGGTAGGAATGTGGGAATAATATATTAATATCAGAAAATCATGATTTTCCTGGATAATTGTGTAACAACTTTCTAATTTTGTGACAAAATCAAAGCCCATTTTTTATTTTAATATTTTTTTATTGCTATTTTTTCAAACGGCTTTGGATAATAGAACCAGGTCGAGTCTGTGGCATCATTTAACGGTAACAGGTTTGTTATTAAGGGTTTCACTCCAAAATATTTTACAATTTTGTTAAAGCTTGGAATTACTATTTTGGCTGTAAGATTGGCTTCTTCTTTATCTCCCTTAATTAAAAAATTTTCAAATAATATTCCATTGCAAACAAACAAAGCTAAAAATTGAGGATAATAATCTTTTGCTTGGCCACTTATCTTGTTAACCCAACATGAAGCATCTTTAATTTTGTTTGATAAATCTAAGCCCGTTGCGTCATTGAGAATTCTATGGTGAAAATTTACAAGATTTTCTCCCCAATAAGTTTCTATATTTTTAAGCTCCTTGTGTTCAATTTTGTTAAAATTAACAATAGTTTTTACGTTTATTCTTCCACCACCATTTTTACCTTTACCGTCATAAAAGTACATTTTACATAAATGATACTTTATTTTATTTCCTGAAGAAAATTTATCATCTAAATATTCAGCGCATACTTGTTCTAATCCGGTTTTTTTGGATTCACTTAAAAAACGATATAATTCAAAATTTGGTGTTGCTATCTGTCTTGCAAGAACTGCTTTTGGATCGTCTGCTAGAAAATCGGGGAATTCTTTTATGAAGTTTTCTACCTTTTTTCTTAATTTCTCATCCTTCCGTCTTCTCCAGATTTCTTTCTTTGCAACCGAGAGGGAAGTATAAAAATTTTTTAAATGCAATTGTCCGTCCCTACCCTTAATGATGCTTGCCTTCTCCATGAATCTTAAAATTCTTTAAATTATTAAAAACACCTAACCTAATTCGGTCAGACAGTAAAAGATACTGGTTTTATAGCACAAGTATTTAAAAATGAGAACAAAAAAAGCGGTGTTGTCGTGAGACGAACACCGCCGTTAAAAAAGATGACTTGCAATGAAATGTACTGTCGCTACAATCCCAGAGCTTCTCAAGGACCAGTAGACGCAGCTCACCAAAGAGCTTAGGAGAAATATTTTAATATCTCTCCTGGTTAGCCATCCATTGTTTCCTCGCCGGAGGTAGGCTGTCGTTAAGAACGAATCAGCGAAAATCGACAAACTAAAGAAGGAAGATTTTGTTCCTTTCAATAGCAAGGCCATTAGATAAGTCGGGAAAATTAATGGTTTTACCGCGGCCACCACAAAGAAGAACACAATCTTTGTGTGCCGGTTACTCATCGCTCGAGAAACATCAACGAAAGTCATTTCCGAAACCAGTTCGTTCAATTCCTCTAGTATCTTGGCCAACCAGTCAAAACCAAATTTTTTGTGAAGGTAAGCAAAAAGATACAAAAGGCCAAGATTATGGATTATCGCTAAGCACGTCATCGTAAGGTTTCCATAAAAATAGCCAAGCTTGCTTATCGCATACCACCACAGCGGGTTGTCGAACACCCAGCTCCAATAAAAGTAGACTGAGAGGAAAATGATTACAAAAACCGACTTTTCGATAACGGAAACTGGTATTCCCATTTGTGCCGCGATGGTTTGCGGCACGCTCTTCAGCCAACTCAGTACTGCGCTCATCGCGACACCTCCTGTGTAAGATTGAAAGCAGTGTTAAGTGCCCTCAGTTTTTGTTCTGGAATTTCCAGTGTTCTTTGGGTACAAAAGTGTACCAGTAAGTAACTCCTTTGCTTTTGGTGTCCGGGTAAACCGCTCTTTCCGTGACGAGGATGTAGTTTTCCTGATCCTTTTCCGAGATGCCAGACGTTGTCAGAGCTACTCGGAAGCGTTCTTCCGAAGACATTTTCGTCAAAGTTTCCTTTTTGGCGATCTCAACGGAGTTAAGCACTCGGAGATCCTTGCTGTCCAATTTCTTCTCGTGTTTCCAGTCAAAACAGTCGACGTTCAAGTCGATTTTCCTCGCATACTTGAAGAAATCTTTAGGTTCGAGACACTCGAAAGCATCCGGATTTACATACTCAATTCCCGTGTCGATCATCACGATGCTGCCTTCTTTGTCCCAAACCACGCCGGCAAAAGATTTCGGTTTGCTGGAACTCTCCGCTTTGCAGAATGACACGCCAAATATAATCATAACAACGATCATACTGATTGCAAAAATCATTTGAAATCTTCTCATCTTTCCGTCTCCTCTCACTTTCTTGAATTTCTGAATTCTTTAACGAAACGCGATGCGTTCCGAAGATCACTGTTTGTTGATTGAATATATATTTTCAAGGTGCATTTTGCCCAACTGAGTTCCTGAAACAAGTTCAGGATGACAATAAACCATTATTAGGCAACCCCTAATTATCTAAATAACTTCAATTTAGTCAAGGAAAACGGGTATATCCCCGCTATACCGCTTCTAATCTGCATTCCCACCCTCAAAAAACCATCTGATTCTACTCTCCCATAAAAAACCAAAAATCCGTCTTTTGAACGGATTTTTTGGTGAAGTCTAACCTGATGTAGAATTCCGGTTCGTCACCTATAAGAAATAGTAAAATAATTTAATAATATGTCAATCTGCCCGCTAATATTTAAAACCGTGGAGATAGGGGGATTCGGACCCCCAGACTTCCAGGTGACGAACCGGAGTCTGCACCAAGCTATCCCCACGGTATTACGATTATACAACAATGAACATTAAAAAGTTGTTAAAAAATTACCCGCCCGTACCGAACGGTACGTTCGGGCGGGTTAACCGAACCTCAGGAAATAAAAAAAGAGCAGAGAAAACAATTTCGTTCCTGAGCTTGAGTTAAGAATTATCTATTGACGAAACAAAAACAAGGAATAGATTAAATTAATCAGCACTTTAACAAAAAGTGTAAAAGTCAACCCACTGCGTTTTAGCTGTATCACAAAACGTAAATCCAAGCAGAAAGGAGAGATATAAAAAATGTTGGTTATTCCGAAGAACGAACATTATCGAAAGGTTCTTGGCAAGCTTGAATCAAAAGTTGCCATGAATCTTAAATGTGGAGCTTGTGCTTCATGCACTGGTGGAGGCGGTGGTAAAGCCTGCAAGTGCACTGGCGTGGGCAGAGTGATCAAAAACTCTTAGCAAAAAACCGGAGGGGGTGTACGCGTGTACGTCCCCCTATTCACATAAAAAGGAGAGTTGAAATGAAGGAAACATTGAAATTTTCTAACTTTGTACACTTTTTCGAAAGAAACGGAACCACTGCAATTTTTCATGCTTTGTCAAGGGATATTGTTTTCGTTGATAAAGCGAGCCTTACGGATGTCCGCAAGTGTTTGTCTGCCACATCTTTTACTGATACCAGTAATGAAACAATAAACTGTCTCTACCAGAAAAAATTCTTAGTATCGGCTGATGCAGATGAAGCAGAAAGCCTGAAATTGGTGCAAGAATCAATTCTTCAGCATCCATGTATTGACACTCTGTATTTACTCTTGACGAATAATTGTAATTTTGCATGTAAGTATTGTTTCTTTGAAGGATCTTACAGTGTCCCAAAAGAAAAAACAATTAACATGACGAAAGAACTGGCCGTTGCTTCAGTGAGGCAATTTGCAGGCTTTTTCAAAAAAGCCTGTGAGTACCCCGATTTCTATCCGTATGAACCGAGTATTGTTTTCTATGGGGGTGAGCCTTTCATTAATGCAGACATATTTTTTGTCGCCGTCGAAGAAGTAGTGGCCCTCAAAGAGTCAGGATTACTACCGCAAAATATGGTAATGAATATTAATACTAACGGTTCTCTGATAAATCGTGAAATCGCCAATTTTTGCGCAAAACATGACATAGAGGTGGATGTTTCGCTGGATGGATACCGGTCAGTACATGATAATTGTAGAGTGTGGCGAGATAGTGAAAGGGGAACTTTCGAAGATGTTATGCGAGGAATAGCTATTCTCAAGAAGGCTGGTGCAAAAACATGCATTTCTTGCACTATCAGCGAAAAAAACGTCGAAGAACTTCCAGCCATTTTCAATTGGTTTTTGGATGATGCAAAAGTGGGCAATATTGGATTTAATCCTCTCCTGAACAGCCATCAATACAAGATCAATGATCCGGACTACTCTAGCAAGGTAGCACATGCGATGATTGAGTGTTTCAAGATTGCGCGGGAAAGAGGTATCTACGAAGCACGGATGATGCGTAAAGTAAAATCGTTTGTGGATGGAACTATCTACGATCGTGACTGTTGCGGATGCGGAAAACAAATAGTGGTTTTACCCGATGGAAAAATCGGTGTGTGTCATGCTTATAGCGGTACGGGAAAATTTTTCGTTGTCCCGAATCACAGTTTCAATCCATTTGAGCATCCGTTCTGGAAGGAGTGGAGTCGAAGATCTCCTCTTAATATGCCAGAATGTTACATTTGTGAAGCGCTGACTATTTGTGGAGGAGGTTGTCCCCACAATGCAGAAATAAGCAAAGGCAGCATATGGGAGATTGACGAAAGTTTTTGTATTCACGCAAAAGAAACTTTGAACTGGTTGATTTGGGATTTATACGAACAAACGAAGTAAAATCCGAAGGAGTAATTGAATTTAGATTTGATTGCTCCTTATTTTTTTGTATAATTAGTCCATGACTAAAGTAAATTTCAATTACAATCTCAAAAAAGATGCTTGGAGCTGGGTGTTGATCGCTAAAGATAAAGATATGTGGGGTTTGGATTGGCGCAGTCAAATAGCACAAATACCCGGTGAACTTTTAGAAAAAATCGAAAGAGTCGACTTCTCTCAAGCCCAAAAAATTGTCGAGGATTACATTAAAAATGATTTAGAAAAAGGATATAAAAACAAAGTTATGTATTGCGAAATGCAGGCATTGGAAAAATCATGGAGGATTGTTGAAAAAAAATACTTTGCAATTTTATCAAAGATTACCCAAAGACCAATTTTTACAGATGAATTCGATTGTTATTTTACTACGGGATTGATGTGTCCTTATAATGAAAAGGAAAATTGGTTTATGGTTTCAATGTGGCACAGTATCCCTTTTTCAATCACAACAATTTGCCACGAAATTATGCATCTTCAGTTCCTACATCATTATAAGAGATACTTGAAAAAGAGAGGGCTAAAAAAAGATCAAATAGAGAAACTCAAAGAATCGCTTACGTTTATACTGAACGAAAAAGAATTCAGCGATATTATACTCTGTGACGATTCAGGCTATCCAGACCACCAAAAACTAAGAACAAAACTGCAAAAAATTTGGCAAAAAGAGAAAAATTTTAAGAGATTTATAGATCTGGCTATTACTGAGAGTAAGAGAAAATAAATATTTCACTTTTATTTTGCAATTAAAAAAGGGCAGAGAATTGTTTCTCCGCCCCGTTGTGTTGGTCGACCTGTTTATTTGAGGTCGTATTTAATGCATCTTTTGCATCTGCCGACACCCTCCTTGTCTCCCGACTGCAGACACTTGTTGTGTGTTGCCTTGTCGGGGCAGCACCAGCCGTATTTGCAGTGGCCTTGCCTCTCTTCGATGAGCTCTCTTCTGAATTGCCAGTCGGTAACACCGCTGGGATCGTCGCCGGGGGTTACGCATTTGTTTGTCCGCGGATCTCGGTATTGATTACCCGGACACCCGTCATCCGCAACCGAATATGCGTTAATTCCCAACAAGATGACAATTGCTATCGTCAAAAACGCAAATCTTCTCATTCCAACCACCCCCTTATTCGCCGTAAACTTTGCAACCGGCTCTTTCCAGGCATGCGCCTACGTCTCCACCGGCCCTTTTACATCTCTCGAAAATCGCTTCTTCCTTGCAGCAATAGCCGTCGAGGCAGGGTTTTCCTTCCTCCATCATCTGCCGACCCTCCCCGGTGCCTTTTTTGGGAGTAAGTTCG
>Ga0074195_1000272_pt1 | contig 116105 bp, 77 predicted proteins | sample EPASupsiteHSE623_FD_64525 | JGI IMG/M metagenome (GOLD analysis project Ga0074195, IMG submission 64525) | Bioremediated contaminated groundwater from EPA Superfund site, New Mexico - Sample HSE6-23 | ecosystem: Environmental > Aquatic > Deep subsurface > Groundwater > Contaminated ... | reverse complement strand
ACAAAAATGGATTGCCGGATTTACTAATCCGAACGAACCATGGGCTGATTTTCGCCGGACAGGTTATCCTAAATTGGCTCTTGTTTATAAAAACGACAGTAACTCAGACTGGGGGGTTATTCCCGCAAATGAATGGATTAAACGTATGCCTTTTGTCAATGACGAGCGTTCCAGCAATGCTGACGGTGTTGCTGCCGCCGTGGCAACCATGAAAGGAGGTGACCTGATCAGCACCCGGTTATGGTTTGATACAGGTACGGATAATTTTTAATTTTTAACCACAAAAGAGAAAGAGGCTTCGACATCGGGAGCCTCTTTCTCTTTTGTGGACGACCGGATTGCGTGACAGATCTTCGTGTTCACTGCGTATGAAAGAAAGAGAGACAGCTATAAAATCAAAGAGAGACTGCCTTTTTGACAGTCTCTCTGGTTTTTAGTCGGGGTGAAAAGACTCGAACTTTCGACCCCTTGCACCCCATGCAAGTGCGCTAGCCAACTGCGCCACACCCCGAACTAACCGGGTGCAAATGTAAACAATCGAACGTATACTACAAAATGATTTCTGAGATTTGATCAGTCTATTTTTCGATAGTTTCACTCTATGTGATATTCATTATTATCGATGGAATGAATATTGTATATGTGGGCAGGTTGTGTAATTTTGTGGAAGGAAAAAAACTAAAGGACAATTATCATGTTTAAACCATTAAATCTTCAGGAAGCGAAGAACGACCATATCGAGCCAACCGGTGATACCGAAAGGGTTAAATGTCTCATTATCGGCTCAGGACCGGCCGGCTATACCGCTGCCATTTATGCGGCAAGAGCAAATTTGCGTCCGGTGATGTACGAAGGGCTCCAGCCCGGGGGGCAGCTTACAACAACTACCGAAGTGGAGAACTATCCGGGCTACCCGGATGGGGTTACCGGACCCGTGATGATGGAAGATTTTAAAAAGCAGGCTGAGCGTTTTGGTACTGATGTCCGCTTTGGACTGGCTACGAAAGTTGATTTTACCGGTCCGATCCATCAGGTTTGGATCGACGGAACAAAATTAATTGAAGCTGAAACAGTGATCATTGCAACCGGTGCTACGGCCAAATACCTGGGAATTGAAGATGAAACAAAATATGCAGGGGGAGGGGTTTCTGCCTGTGCAACCTGCGACGGTTTTTTTTACCGAGGTAAGGATATTGCTGTCGTGGGGGGTGGAGATACTGCTGCCGAAGAGGCGATATACCTGGCTGGTCTTGCGCGGAAAGTATACCTGATCGTCAGGCGTGACGAGCTGAGGGCCTCAAAGGTCATGGCCGATCGGGTGATGGCGGTAAAAAACGTGGAAATTTTATGGAAGCATCAAACCAAGGGCCTTTTGGGAGACGGTGTGGTCGAAGGGGCTGTGCTGGTAAAAAACAAAGGTGAAGCCGGCGAAGAGGAGGTTACAATTAAAATTGACGGGTTCTTTCTGGCCATCGGCCACAAACCGAACTCTGATTTTGCTGCCGGCTACCTGGAACGGGATCCGGTGGGTTATATTAAAACCATTCCCGGAACTTCCAAAACAAACGTACCCGGCGTCTTTGCCTGTGGTGATGTGCAGGACCCGATTTACCGTCAGGCCGTTACTGCGGCCGGCTCAGGATGTATGGCGGCCATTGATGCGGAACGATATTTATCTGAAAAGCATGGATAAAAAAAACTCCGGAAATTTTTTTCGGAGTTTTTTTTCTTCTATAAGGTTCCCATTTGCGGGATTTCTTTTCCTTTATATTCCCCGTCTATGAGCTTTTTGTGTACTTCCTTGAAAGCAGAAATAGTATAATCGACGTCTTCGAGGGTATGGGTTGCTGTCGGAATAATCCGCAGAATGATCTCTCCTTTTGGAATAACCGGATAAACCACTACCGAGCAGAAGAGGTTATAGTTTTCTCTCAGGTCATAAACCACATTGGTCGCTTCGGCGACATCTCCTTTCATGTACACCGGGGTCACAGGCGAATTGGTTCTGCCCAGGTCAAACCCGGCTTCCTTTAAGCCGGTTTGCAGTGCATTGACAATGAGCCAAAGCTGTTCGCGCAACTGCTTTTCGGTTTTCAGCAGTTCCAGCCTTTTCAACGAACCGATCACCATCGGCATCGGCAACGATTTGGCGAAAGTTTGCGATCGCATATTGTAGCGAAGGTGATTGCAGATGTCTTTGTCGCAGGCAATAAAAGCGCCAATTCCGGCCATGGCTTTTGCAAAGGTGCTGAAATGAAGATCGACCCCGTCTTCAACACCGAAATGTTCGGGAGTTCCCGCTCCCGTTGCACCCATGGTACCAAATCCATGTGCATCATCGACCAGCAGCCGGAAGCTGAATTCCTTTTTCAACGCGACGATCTCATCCAGTTTACCCAGATCGCCCGACATGCCAAATACGCCTTCGGTGATCACCAGGATGCCTCCACCCTGTTTTTCTGAAAGAGCAGTGGCCCTTTCGAGTTGTTTGTGCAGGCTTTGAATATTATTATGTGGATAAACGAAACGTTTGCCAAGATGGAGCCGGAGGCCGTCCATGATACATGCGTGCGATTCACTGTCGTAAACAATAACATCATTTCTGCCGCAAACGGTATCAATAATTGAAACCATACCCTGATAACCGAAGTTAAGCAAAAAGGCATCCGGTTTTTTTACAAAAGCGGCGAGTTCCCGCTCCAGTTCTTCATGTTTATCTGTCTGACCAGACATCATGCGGGCTCCCATCGGGTAAGCAAGTCCCCAGTCTTTTGATGCCTGCGCGTCAACTTTGCGGACTTCAGGGTGATTGGCCAGCCCGATGTAGTTATTTAAACTCCAGTTCAAAACTTCTTTGCCCCGGAACATCATGCGGGCACCAATTTCTCCTTCAAGCTTGGGAAAGGCGAAATAGCCATGCGCCTGCTTCATATACTGGCCGATATTTCCTCTGTTCGATCGAAACTTTTCAAAAATATCCACTTCTTTTTGTTTTAAAATTAAACTCTGCAAATGTAATTCTTTTTGAGAAGTTCGCAAATTTGTTAAATTATATTAAACCAAGGAGTAAATAGAGTTTTCTTGCTAATTTTATCAATTAATTTTAATAAAAATGTATCTTTGCGGCCATGCTTAGAAGAATGAATAAAATTGGGACCCTTAGCCTGCTGCTTCTCGTTATTTTAACGGCTTGCAGCGATTTTAACAAAATTGTTAAAAGTACCGACTACGAATTCAAGTATAAGAAAGCAGTTGAGTATTACCAGGAAGGTGAATATTCACGCGCTTCAACCTTGCTGTCGGAACTCACAACTATTTTTAGGGGAACAAGCCGGGCTGATGATATTTATTATTATCATGGCAAAAGTTTTTTTGCCATGAAAGACTACCTGATGGCAGGGCATTGGTTCAATACGCTGGCAAAAGAGTTCCCGAAAAGTGAGTATGTTGAGGAAGCACAATATATGATCGGCTATTGTTTTTATATGGATTCTCCAAAGCCAAGGCTGGATCAGACCCTGACACAAAAGGCAATCGACGCATTGCAGTTATATATCAACCTTTATCCTTCGACTGAACGGGCTGCGGAAGCAAACAGGCTGATCATCGAAATGAGGGATAAACTGGTATTTAAATCATTCCTCACCGGGAAACTTTATTATGACCTGAATAACTACAGGGCAGCCGTTGTTGCCTTGGACAATTCACTGAAAAGTTTCCCTGATACAAAATATCGTGAAGACCTGACATATATGTTGCTCGATGCAAAGTATAATCTGGCTATTTATAGTACAGAAGATAAAAAGGAACAACGATTAAGCGATGCCCTGGATGAATATTTTGCCTTTGTGGATGAATTTCCCGACAGCAAATATCGCCAGCAGGCTGAGAGATTCCATGAATCAACAGCCAAATTGTTGAATTATGATGAAGATGGAAATAAAGAAGACGTAAAATAATAAATATGGATTTTAAGAAAATTAAGGCTGAAAGCACAACAGTTCCACGCGATTTGACCGACATGGAAGAACAGACCGGGAATGTATATGAAACTGTTATGATTCTTGCCAAGCGTTCTAATCAGATCTCTTCCGAAATGAAGGAAGAACTGAACCAGAAGCTGCAGGAATTTGCTTCATATTCTGATAATCTGGAGGAAGTTTTCGAAAACCGTGAGCAGATTGAGATCTCGAAATATTATGAACGCTTGCCAAAGCCGGCGTTAATTGCTTACGAAGAATTCAAACAGGGACAGATCTATCACCGTAACCCGGCAAAGGAAAACCGCAAAGGGACGATTTGATTGATTGTTGATATTTTTTTGATTAGGCAGGGTCATGTCGGGAGGTTTATATTTGCCTGATATGACTTAATTTATTTCTGATTAACTGGTGAAACTTCAGGGAAAACATATCATTCTGGGAGTAACAGGAAGCATAGCTGCCTATAAGGCAGCTTATCTTTTAAGATTACTGGTCAGGGAAGGCGCTGAGGTTCAGGTGGTGATGACTCCTGCAGCGAAAGAGTTTATCACCCCGGTAACCATGAGTGCATTGTCGGGCAAACCGGTAGCTTCTGAATTCTTTGCTGCCAATGACGGTACCTGGTATTCTCATGTGGATATGGGCCAATGGGCCGATTTAATGCTGGTTGCCCCGGTTACGGCTGCAACCCTGGCAAAAATGGCCACCGCGATCTGTGATAATTTGCTGATAACTACCTATTTGTCGGCCAAATGTCCGGTGATGCTGGCTCCTGCTATGGATCTCGATATGTTTGGACATCCGGCGAACCGGAGAAATCTGGATACCCTTCGTTCTTTTGGAAATGTGATTCTCGAACCCGCTGAAGGGGAACTGGCCAGCGGATTGCACGGGAAAGGCCGCATGCAGGAACCTGAACAGATCCTGGAAGAGGTGATCCGCTTCTTCGCTTCAAAAAAAAAACTTCTGAATAAACATTTTCTGGTGACCGCGGGTCCAACCTACGAAAAGATTGATCCGGTCAGGTTTATCGGAAATTATTCTTCCGGGAAGATGGGTTATGCCATTGCTGAGGAACTGGCTGCGCAGGGGGCGAAAGTGACTTTGGTCAGCGGACCTGTTGTTATTCAAACCCATGATCCCGGTATTCTCCGGATAGATGTGGAATCGGCAAGGGAAATGAAAGAGGCATGCTTAAAGGTGTTTCCCCAGGTTGATGGGGCGATCATGTGCGCCGCTGTTGCTGATTACAGACCAAAAAATCAGGCTGATCAGAAGATCAGGCGTAAAACAGAAGAACTTACAATTGACTTGGTTGCCAACGATGATATTGCCTCTTTGCTGGGTGCCTTAAAATCAGCACATCAGCTATTAGTCGGGTTCGCCCTTGAAACGGGCGATGCAATGAATCATGCCATCGATAAACTGGAAAGGAAAAACCTCGATTTCATTGTTTTGAATTCCCTTCAGGATCGGGGAGCAGGATTCGGTGTCGATACCAATAAAGTTACGATTATCAGCAAAGACGGTCAGGTTCGTGAGTATGGACTAAAACCCAAAGGCGAAGTGGCAAGGGATATTGTGGAGCTTATAGCGATCGGCTTTTAGCCGCTGGCTTTTCATTTTCCTGTTAATAGCTAAAAGCTAATAGCTTTTTGACTCACATCTTTTTCTTATTTTTGCTTTGAACATCCTTAAAAGTTTAATCGTGCTTCAATCGCTTCATATTTCCAACTACGCGCTGATTGATCAGTTGTCGATCCGGTTTTACCCGGGCTTCAACATCATTACCGGCGAAACAGGTGCCGGTAAATCGATTATTCTGGGCGCTCTGGGACTCATCCTGGGGCAACGGGCCGATATGGGCGTGCTTCAGGATAAGGCCAGAAAATGCTCGGTTGAAGGGATCTTTCAGATTAAGGGTTACCAGTTAGAGCGCTTTTTTGCTCAGGCGGAACTGGATTATGACGATGTGTCTATTCTTCGCAGAGAAATTACTCCTTCAGGCAAATCAAGAGCGTTTATCAATGACACGCCTGTCAACTTAAAGGTTTTGCAGGACCTGGCTTTACGGCTGATCGATATCCATTCACAGCATCAGAGCCTGGAACTTGGAAATCGTTTATTTCAATTGAAGCTGGTGGATCTGGTGGCGGGTAACGGCTCGCTTTTAAGGGAATATGACCGGTTTTATGATGAACTTATCAGCAGGAAATCCCTCCTGGCTTCGCGCATGGAGGAGGCGGTCCGTTCCAAAGCTGACCTGGATTATTTTGAATTCCAGTTCAGGCAACTGAATGAGGCCAGGCTGAAGGGGAATGAACAGGAGGAACTGGAAGCGGAACAGGCTGCCCTGGAGCATGCGGGGGAGATCAAAAGTACTTTTGGCGGGCTGTCGGAGAAAATTGAACACGAAGAGTACGGCGTTTTGCTGATGCTAAAGGAACAGATTGCGCTACTTTCAAAGCTGGCCGGAATTTCACCGCAGGCCAAACAAATCAAGGAGCGGCTGGATTCCTGTTATTTTGAGCTGAAAGATCTGGCAGAGGAAAGCGCTTCCCTTGCGGAGCATGCCGAGCATGATCCGGAGCGGATTGCCTTGGTATCCGGTCGCCTGGATACAATTTACTCCCTGCAGCAGAAGTTTCGTGTGGGTACGGTGCCTGAGCTGATCGCAATGAAAGAAGAGCTTGAACGGAAAATTAATCAAATTGCTTCTTTCGACGAAGAAATTGAAGCAATGACCCGTCAGGTCGGCGAACTGGAAGGAAAAGTTCTGGAACAAGCCGGGATGATCAGTGAACGGAGAAAAGCAGTGTCAGGACAAATTGCCGGTGCTGTGATTGAGGTGCTTCGGAAATTAGGTATGATCCATGCTGCTTTCCGGGTTCATTTTGAGAAAACAGAGCAACCCGGACCGGCGGGAATTGATGAAGTACAGTTTTTATTCTCATCAAACAAAAATTCGGAGCCCCAGGATATTTCCAAAATTGCGTCGGGAGGTGAAATTTCACGCGTGATGCTGGCGCTGAAAACGCTGATCACCGATAGCAAAGCGCTTCCGACCATTGTCTTTGATGAAATTGATACGGGTATCTCGGGTGAAGTGGCGGTCAAGACCGGTTTAATTCTGAAGGAAATGTCCGGACACATGCAGGTGATCAATATCACCCACCTGCCGCAGATTGCCGGCAAGGGGCAGCATCATTTCAAGGTTTATAAGCAGGAGACAAATGAAAGGACTTTCACCTCCATTCGTGAATTGAACAAGGACGAACGTGTAGATGAACTGGCTCAGATGCTGAGTGGGGAACGGGCTTCCGAGACCGCGCGGAAAACCGCCCGGGAGTTGCTCGATTAATTGATTATTTTTTCTGATCCGTGAGCTGAAAATGACAATGCTTTTGCTGTTTCCGGAAAGTCACAACAAAAGCATTGGATGCGGAGGTATTACTGAATCTGATTCCGAAACAACAGGTTACAATCGGTCTTCGAGGATCAGCTTAATTTCATCAGGTCCAATATCAGCCTTTTCGCCAAATTTACTTCCCCGTTCCCTTGTTCTTTCTGCGATTTTTGAAATGGTCTCAACAGGCACTTCATAATCCGGAAGTTTAGTTTTGATGCCAACTGATTCAAAAAAACCGATTGTTTTTTGAATGGCCTGGTCAATGCGCTCATCTGGTGTCCCCGAGCTTATATTCCAGATCTGTTCACCGTATTGAAGGATCTTGTCCTGCTTTTCTTTTCTCCGGATGTGCATGATTCCCGGCAGCACAATTGCCAGGGTGCGGGCATGATCAATGCCATGGTAGGCGGTGAGTTCGTGCCCGATCATATGGGTGGCCCAGTCCTGGGGAACACCCATTCCGATCAGACCATTCAACGCCAGGGTTGCACTCCACATAAAATTAGCAGCGGCATCATAATCAGTCCGGTTGGCCAGTACCTTTGGCCCTTCTTCAATAAGTGTTTTTAATATCGCTTCAGCAAAGCGATCCTGCAGCGGAGAATTGACCGGAAAAGTCAGATATTGCTCAATGACATGGATAAATGAATCGACGATGCCATTGGCAACCTGCCGGTCGGGCAGGGAAAAGATGACTTCCGGATCAAGCACGGAGAACTGAGGGTATACGGCCATCGAGTAAAAACTGATCTTTTCCTGGCTTTCGGCCTTTGAAATTACCGCATTGCCGTTCATCTCGGAACCTGTGGCGGGAAGCGTCAGAACGGCCCCGATGGGTAAGGCTGTTTCGACATAGATCCGGTCCTTTTTCGCCATGATGTCCCATGGATCGGAACCTTCGTACAAAACTGCAGCGGCGATGAACTTAGTCCCGTCAAGGACCGAACCTCCTCCTACAGACAACAGGTAATTCACGTTTTCTTTTTTGCAAATTTCAACTGCTTTCATCAGCGTTTCATACTTCGGGTTTGGCTCAATGCCTCCAAATTCAATGAGCTGATAGCCTTCAGATGCATTTTTTACCTGATCGTAAACACCATTTTGGAAGATGCTTCCGCCTCCGTAGGTCATCATGATCCTGGCGTCCGAGGGTAGTTCGTTACTGATTTTTGCAATTTGTCCTTTTCCAAAAAGGATTTTGACTGGGTTCTTAAACTGAAAATTGTACATGGATGTATTTGTTAATCTTGATTTTTCCGTTCATTCAATGCAAAATTACAAAATCAACTGAAAGGAAGGTGTTAATAAATTTAAACGTTACTTTTGTGAGACGCAAGAAGGGCAAGGAGAGCACAGGGCATGGCGGAAACCGGAGACAATACTTGATACTACTTATGCAATTGCCGGACAAAGAAAGTTTAACAGCGCGATTTGATCAGTATACCGATGAACAACTGATGGACGTTTTAAGGAATCGCAGAGACTACCAGGAACAGGCTGTGGAGATCGCGATTGGGATTGCGGTAAAAAGAAGACTGATATACGACAGGCAGGATCTGTTTTCGGCAGAATTCAATCCGATTCAAACTTCGTCAAAGAAATTCTTTCCGCTCCTGCACGAAAAGCAGTCTGCTAAAATGCTGACCAGCATTTTACGGATCAATTACCTGATTGCCATAGTCCCGCTCGTCTTTGCCGTATTGAATTTTGCTGAGGGGAAGGTATTGCACATCATTCTTTGGGGAATTGGTGCACTGGTCTGGACCGGGCTTACCATGCTCATTGAAAAGAAACAGGAAAGCCGTTTTGTTTTCCTGTTGGCGGCACTTTTTTTCTGCTTCCATATAATCTATTTCATCTCAAATCGTTATACCTTCAAGCCGGGCGTAATGGACGTGACCGTTTATCTGATGGCGGTGTTGTTGTTCTTTTATCTGATCAGTTATTTATATATCCTTTTGCGGAGAAAGAAAAATAGCTGACAAATTTATCCGGCAAACCGTGCACAAAGCCGACCATGCTAAGGAAGTAGCCTGTAGTTTATTAAGCTTCCCGGAATGAGAAAACTTAGCGATAGGCATGATCTTTTTATTGGCTGGGTTGTGCAAATACGAAAAATTTTGCCGGTTTTTTCATCTTTATTGTTATTTTTGAAGATCAACATGAATTTTTATTAAAAAATTAACAAATAATTTTATAAACCCCATTAAAAGGAGTATAACATGAAAAGTATTTTTTTTATAGTTGTTTTTGTTTTGGGAGCATCTCTGGGATTTGCTCAGGATGCGGCCGATATGATTAATAAGGCCAACGAGGCGTTGACGGCAAAGGAGTATGCGAAGGCCTTTGAATTGTATGATCAGGCAATGAAAAATTTAGGAGATGTTCAAGTTGACGCCGCGATCAATTTTAATATTGGTTTTGCTGCATTCCAGGCAGATAAATTCGAAAGCGCCCTCCCTTATTTCGATAAGGCGATTGCGGCAAAGGCAAATGTAGCAAATGCATATGAATACAAGGGAAACGCCTATGTCAAACTGGAGAAGTTTCCTGAAGCGATCGATGCTTACAAAAAAGCGATTGAAGCCGGGGCTGAAGACAAGGGCAGCCTTTATTACAATGCCGGTATTGCTGCCTATAAGGGGCAAAAGTTTGATCAGGCTGTAGAGTTGTTCGGGCAGGCTGCCGCAGCAAACTACAATGCCGACAATGCTTATTATTACAAATCAATTTCATTAAAGAAGCTGAATAAGGATGAGGAGTACAAACAGACCCTGATCGAAGGTGCGGCTAAATTCCCTCAGTATGACAAAATCACTTCTGCTTTGGCAAACGTTTATGTAAGTGAAGGCAATGAGCTGTATAAAAAAGGGGTAACCATCATCAATACAGCCAATGAAAAAGTGAAAGCCGGAACGCTCAAAACAGATGACGCTGCTTATACCGCAGAATTGGAAAAATCGAAAGTTGAATTTAAAGCAGCTTTGGAAGTTTTGCAAAAAGCGAAAGCTTTGGATGCAACCAATGCCAACGCTTCGAAACTGATTGAAGCTTGTAATTCAGCATTGTGAGCATAGCTACAGGTTTCAGGCTACAAACTTCAAGAAGTACAGCTCGTAGCCTGAAGCTTGCAGCTCACTTTGCTCCCTTCACATTCATCCGGATCATGTAAACCGACGTTCGGGCAGTGACAAATAATGTTTTTCTGTCTTTTCCGCCGAAAGTTACATTGGCAGGTTGTTCCGGAATGCTCAGTTCACCGATTTTATGACCATCCGGAGTAAAGACAGATACCCCCTTATTGGTCAGATAAACATTCCCTTTCTGATCGATGGTCATACCATCTGATCCTTCGGGAGCGAAAAAGGTTTTATCTGAAAGTGTTCCATCTTCTTTGATCGTGTATTTCCAGATTTTCCTGTCTTCAATGTCGGCCACATAAAGTGTTTTACCATCAGGTGTTCCGATAATGCCGTTTGGCATTTTATAATCGTCGATCAGCCTGACCAGTTTGCCATTCGGATACAAACAATAGACACCGCGTGCATCTTGTTCCTGCTTGTGACCTTCGGGCCACCAATCGCGGTGATAATAACTATCGGTGATATAAATATTCCCATTCGGATGGATCCATAGATCATTCGGACCGTTGAGATGCTTCCCTTCATAATTGTCGGTCAGGACCGTCTTTGTCCCATCCATACTGATTTGCAGCAGCTTGTTCCGGTAGTCGGCACAGGCAACCAGTTGACCGGCTGCATTAAAATACAGTCCGTTGGAGCGTTCCCCGTCGATCTCAAAAGGCCGGATGCCTTTCTTTTCGTTCCAGATATAAATGGCATTGTTTGGTTGGTCGGTGAAGAAAACTTCACCATTTGGCGCCACTGCCGGACCTTCGGTAAACGAATACCCGGTGGCGATCCGCTCCACCTGGCTTCCTTCGTCGATCAGAGAAGAAATGTCCTGGGCGTGGGCAGAACCCGTCGCCAGCAACAAAAAGAAGAATGGTTTAATTTTTTTCATGTTTATGATGTAAGATAAAGTCAGACACAAGTATCAAGCTATTAGCTATTAGTAAGAATGGTAAAACCAAACACCCTGCAACCATGTTACCATGTTACCGTGTAACCCTTCAACCCTTTTCCGGTCTCCGGTCTCCTTTTCCGGTCTCCGCTATGCTCGATGCTCTTTTATCTCTTTGGGTTTGCACAGTTTTTTTTCCTTTTCTGCTTTAAGCCCGCATTTTTTACAATAGAATACCGGATTTTTCGGCTCCTGATAATCATCCTTCTTACACGCTGTTTTTCCCATAATAATACCTAAAAGTCCATTTCCCTGTGAGAAAGAACAACGTTCACGGGAAAATTGTTTCTCAGGTGCTCTGCAGTCCTCTCGGCTGCATAAACTGAACGGTGCTGACCACCGGTACAGCCGAAATGGATACTTAAATGTTTAAAGCCCCGGGCCAGGTAAGTCTTGATGGACTGATCGGTCAATGCAAAGACATGACTTAAGAAATCAGCCATCTCTGAGCGTGTTTCAAGAAAACTGATCACCTCCGGATCTTTGCCCGTTAACTGTTTGTATTCCTCATATCTTCCCGGGTTGTGGATTGCCCGGCAGTCAAAGATAAAGCCGCCTCCGTTTCCGGAAGGGTCGGCAGGCAGTCCTTTCTTATACGAGAAGCTTCCGACCCTGACTGTCAGGTTATTTTTGGGAGTATTGATCTTTTTCAGATATTCTGACTGGGTTGTGGCTTCAAGCACCTGAAAGAGTTCCGGAAGTTTTACCGGGATATTGTTGTTTTGGAGAAGGTATTTCAGGTTTTCCAGCGCGTAAGGAATACTTTTCAGGAAATGCTCCTTCTTTTCATAAAATCCACGGAAACCATACGCACCCATGGCCTGCATGATCCGGATCAGCACATAGCCCGTGTAAAAGGCCTTGAATTTTTCCCGGTCAACCGGAGTGTAATTTTCAAGTATTTCGAGGTAAAACTCCAGCAATTCATTGCGGATTGCCTGGGGAATATCGGCTTTGGCGTCATAAAGCAAAGAAGCCAGGTCGTACTGCAGCGCTCCTTTCCGTCCGCCCTGGTAGTCGATAAACGCAACCCGGTTATCTTTCAGCATGATGTTCCGTGACTGAAAGTCCCGGAAGAGAAAGAAATCGCTTTCCGCCTCCAGCAGAAAACCGGTGAATTTCTCAAAATCATCTTCCAGGGCCTGTTCGTCGAAATGAATGCGGGCCAGTTTCAGAAAGTAATACTTAAAATAATTCAGGTCCCACATCATCGACTGTTTATCGAATGCGGCACGCGGATAACAATATTGATAATCAATCCCTTTCCCCGCCGTGATCTGGATCCGGGGAAGTTCGCGCAATACTTTTTTATAGGCCGATATAATTTTCTCTGAAAAGCCTTCTTTTTCCCTGACCTGGGTCATGTAGTCAAAGAGGGTAAGGTTTCCCAGGTCCTCCTGCAGGTAGCACGTTTTTCCGGCGTTGACCGCGTAAATTTGCGGAACGGCAATGCCGTGGCTGAAAAAATGTTCTGAGAATTTTAAGAACGCCCTGTTTTCCTGCACATCCTGGTTCCAGGTGCCGATCGCTTGTTTGTTTTCACTTTTTATCCGGCAATATTCACGGTATGAGCCTGATGGGGGTAACACTTCAAAGGAAATCATTTCTTCGCTGAAATGATTTTCAAACATCCTGATCAGTTCTTCTTTTATCTTTAAGTCCAAAGCTTCTTGTTTTTGTTGGAAAACAAATATAACAGAAAATATTCGCTCTTTGAACTTTTTGGATGACCGACAAATTTGTCCCCCATATGTATTCAGTGCAGGTTCATGTTTGCACAACGCCGGTTTTTCTGCCTCTTTTATTGACGGCTGCTCTGCCATCACTCCGGAACAATTCCGTTATGTGCTTTTAATAAAGCTTTTATTTCATGAACAGATACTTGCAATGGAGTGGTATTATTCTTTTTTGCCAGTACTGCGGCTGCTGCAGCAGCTTGTCCCATTCCCATGCATGAAGCTTGCACCCGGAGGGCCGAGTTCGCGAGGCGGTCACTGCTGACACATCTGCCTGCAACCAAAAAGTTCCTGCTCTTTTGAGGAGCAAGCGCCCGTAAAGGTACTGTCGCCACAGTATGTTCTGTCAGGTGCTTTGGTATAACGCCATGTTCATCGTGTAAATCGATTGGATAAAAAGAATAAGAAACAGCATCATCAAATACTTTCCCGGTAACATAATCCTCGTGGGTAACTTGATATTCTCCGTTAATCCGGTAGGTCTCACGCACTCCTGTTTCCGTTTGCATCGAAATGATGTGTGTCTTTTCACATCCGGGTAACGTTCTCAGAAACCGCAGGGTTTTCAATAATGACATTCGTCCGTTTATATTGGTAAGCGTATGGGCTTCAGAGGTAGTGGAATCGGCCCCGGCGATATGCTGGATATTATCACCCTGACTCCGAAGAAGCCCGGTAATATCATTTCGAAATTCTTTTCCAACCAGTTCACCTTTTGAAACAGCCTCTTCATACTTCTTCCGGATCATATTGGCGTCAAGTTTATCCAGGTCATATCCGCCGATTTTAAACATCAGGGTACCAGGCTGAGTCTCATCTTCCCTGAGCACATCAAAACCGGCAAGCGCTGTAACAAAAGCATTACCGGTACAATCGATCATCTGGTTTGCTATGATGCGCGTATGTATTCCCTTTCCTCTGGTTTCAACCTGCCAGTTATTGCCCTTAAACTGAGCCTTGACCGGGGTTTCATAATAGCGAATCTGAACACCGGCTTCCAAACACTTTTCCTCGGCCAGCATGGCGTACAGGTAAGGATTTAAGCGGACCTGGTGGCGCCAGTGCTGTTTGCCAGTAGGAATATTGAAGTTAGGGAAGCTATCATCGTTCATTAACACAGTATCATTGACCAATTCCCATCCTATCCCACTAATAATCTGTTTTCCCCAGGCATAGAATAAACCAGGGAAAGCAACGCCGGCTGTTGTAATCGTCCCTCCCAACTGACTTCCGTTTTCTACCAGAATGGTTGAACATCCTGCACGGGCAGCCTGGATTGCTGCAATAACCCCTGCCGTCCCGCCACCAATGACCAGAATATCTGTTTTCAATGTTTTGATCTGCTCCTCCAAATTACCATCGGTGGGAGATGCCCATCCCGCGATAGGAAAGAGACTTCCTGCCGAAATAGTGCCCATGGCTTTGAGCATCGTTCTTCTTTCGATCTTTTTCATAGTAGCGAATTTTTAAATGATCTGATCCCACGAACGGGATCAGATCATCATCGGTTAATAACCTGGATTTTGATCAGTTTCAGGATCAAGAGCCTGGTTGTAATTTAACTCTGAAGTTGGAATAGGCCATAAATAAGCTTTGTCGGCAATGGTAACCCCTTTGGCTGAGAGGATGACTTCGGCAGCCTTGCCGGTACGCTTGAGATCATACCAACGTTTCCCTTCAAAGATAAATTCGTAAGCTCTCTCCTGTAGTACCAGATTCTGAAATGTTTCTGTATCGTAGTTGGTCAGGTTAAAATCGACAGATGAAGCAGTGGCCGGAGCCTGTCCATATGCCCTGCGATGCACCTGATTTAAGGCTTCGATACCATCTGCTGTCGGACCATCGGAGGCCATGCATGATGCTTCGGCATAAATCAGCAAGGCATCTGCATAACGGTAAAGAGGCAGGTCATTACCGGCTCCTGTCGACTTATCTACTGCTTCTGTATCAACATATTTGTTGCAGACGAGCGTATTGGAGCCAAGACCGAAATTAATCAGGGTCCAAAGACTTTTCCGGATGTCATCATCTTCCCAGTTTTGAAAGAACGGATTCGCGGCATTCCCGTAATGGGCATAAGCTCCTCCATAATTGTAGTATCCGGTGCTTGGATGATTCAGTATCCAGAGAATATAGTTTCCAAACCCGACCTGATGAGTATATTTGATGTAAAAGATTTCTTCTGTGGTGGTCACGATGCCGGGGCCAAAGACCTTTTTCTGAAAGTCTTCTTTTGTTGTTACAGGAACCAGGGAATATAACTCAGACTGGATCACTTCTTCCGATTTGTCACGGGCATCGGCATATTGTCCGAGAGTCAGATAAACATCTGCCAGCAAAGTCTTTGCAGCATATTTACCCGGCCTTCCTGCCTGAGCCGGTTGCTCCGGTAAATTAATCTCGGCTTCAGCAAGGTCTTCCAGAATGAATGTGTAAATATCAGCCACAGTACTTTTTTTCAGGTCTCTTTCATTTAGGTTTTCCTCCGTTCGGAGCGGTACACTCCCATAATTTCGAACCAGGTTGAAATAAGCAAATGCACGGAGAAACTTGGCTTCCGCTACATACAATTCAATCTCTTCCTGACTGATTGCTGACCCATTCGGCGCATTTTTAATTACAAGATTGGCATTGCGGATCATTAAATAAAAACTGGTCCAATAAGCGCCCATTTCATCGATACTGGTAAAACCCTGCAGGTTATTTAAGACCGAACGTGATCCCCGTCCGTAGCCCCAGTCCGTATGTGTATCAAGCCTTACTATTAATTCCGGCCAGGTTGAACCAAGGAAAGGCAAGTATATTGCATTCACTGCTGTTTCAACTTCTTCCGCGGTATTATAAAAGATTTCGGCAGCAACAGTTTTGGGTTTTTCTTCCAGCAGATCTTCACAGGACACAAAAAATGCAGCTATTACAAATAATACCAGCCTGCCTGGTCCCTTAAAAAGATGAAAATTTAAATCTGGTTGTCTCATAAGTGTATTTTTTATTGGGTAATCAATAACAAGATCTTTAATATTTACTAAAAACGGACACGCAAGCCGAGCGTTACTGCCTTTGACATAGGGAAAACATTGTCGTCCACACCATAAACGGTAGAACTGGCCCCTCCCCGGGCATTTACTTCAGGATCCCAGCCTGAATACCTGGTCAGTGTCAGCAGGTTCTGACCACTTGCGTAAATCTGTAACGATCTGATCCAACTCAGTCCCAGTGTTGCAACCGGAAGATTATATGCCAACTGGATATTTTTCAGGCGTAAATACGACCCATCCTCAACAAACCGGTCTGACACCTGATATTTGGTATAATAGCTTATTTTGGGATATTTTGCGTTAGGATTATCGGCTGTCCAGTGGTTATAAAGAACATCTCTGATCATATTTAGTCCAAATCCGTAATCGTAGGCATAAGAAACTTTACTGATATTCATCAGGTCATTCCCGTAGGTCCCCTGGATAAGAATATTTAATTCGAAATTCTTCCATGACATGTTTGAGTTCAGCCCATAAATAAAGTCCGGATTTGGATCTCCAATATATGTCCGGTCGTCATTTGTCAGATTATTATCGGGAGTTACATCCTGATATTTTATAAATCCATTCTCATCATAACCATCTTCCCTGTATCCGTAAAAGATACCTATTGGCTGGCCTTCCCTGAGGATATTGATATTTCCGCTCAACGATACAGATCCGGTAGAGGGACCTAAAATATCTTCTTTGTTATAGAGTTTAACGACCTTGTTTCGGTTCAGGGAGATGTTGGCATTCATATCCCATTTAAAATCCCCCCGTAACAACTGAGCTTCCAGACCAAATTCCAGACCTTTATTCTGAACTTTCCCGACATTCTGTACTGTGGAGGTAAAGCCCATAGAAGAGGGTAACCGTACTGTGTTTAACAAGTCCTTTGTGTTCTTTTTATAATAGTCAGCCGTGATTGTAATCCGGTTATCCATTAACCCCAGATCAAAACCAATATCAAACTGCTCGGTGGTTTCCCATTTCAGATTACCAGGCAAATTGATTCCGGGAGCAAAGGTAGCAGCCAGTCCATCATCAAAAACAGTTTTCCCCGACGACAGTTGATTCAGCGTAACGTAGGCTCCTATTGCCTGACTTCCCGTTTCTCCCCAACTGGTACGGACTTTCAGGTTTGAAATAACCGGATTGTTTTTCAGGAAGTTCTCGTCCGATATGCGCCATGCCAGGGCTGTGGAGGGGAAATATCCCCATTTATTACCTTTACTGAATTTTGATGACCCGTCGGCACGGAAACTGACTGTGGCAAAATACTTATTTTGATAATTATAGTTGATCCTTGCCAAATAGGATAATAAGACGGATTTCGAATAACCAGATCCGGGAATCCCCGGAACATTGGCTGCCGAAAGATCGTAAGTTTCAAAGTTATCGCTTAGGAACCCGGAACCACTCCCTGACAGCGATGTGGTCAAAAAGTCCTGATAAGTAAAACCGGCTACGGCAGAAAGATGATGTCTGTCACGAAAGGTATTCGAATAACTTATCGTATTTTCACTCAGCAAGCTGGTGTACTGAGAAGTACCTATTGAAGCATTTCCATCCGAATTGTAAAAATTCCTGGTTGTATAGGAATCAGTGCGGTCATCTCTGTTTTCAATACCTCCCGAAATTCTGACTGTTATTTCTTCCACCGGCTTAAATATCAAAGCGGTGTTGATCAATGCCACATTGGCCTTGGTATGGGTCGACTGTTCTTTAATAAAATTCAATGGATTAATGATATCTGTTGCTACAAAGGGGTAGGCGATGGCCAGTTTGGTATATCCACCATCGTCGGTATAAGGTGAAAATGTCGGTGAAGCGGCAATGGTAGCTCCTATAAGAGAGGCTCCCCTTGAGCCGCCGCCGCTGTCTTTACGGTCAGTCTCCAACCGGGAGAAAGTACCGGCAAAGACAACGCTAAACTTCTTACTGAACTCATGATCAATATTTGTAAGAACACTGTAACGATCATAATTGCTGCCCTCAATGATCCCTTCCTGATTAAAGGTACTGCCGGAAATGGAGAATTTGGTCTTTTTATTTCCCCCTTTAATATTTAGAGAAGCTGTAGTCAGAGGTGCTGTCCTGAAAGTCAGATCCTGCCAGTCAGTTCCTTCGTCAAAGCCGTTAATCTGTTCCTGTGTGAAATATTCTTTCCCGGCATCGGTTAGTTGTTGCATATTGTAAAAAGTGGAATATTCCTTCGCATTCATTAAATCCAGTTTTTCAATAACAGAATAGGAACTGTAGCTCGACTCAAAATCTATCGTTGCTGCTCCCTCTTTCCCTCGCTTCGTGGTGATCAGAATGACCCCGTTGGCACCACGCGATCCGTAGATTGCCGTTGCAGAAGCGTCTTTTAATATCTCGATACTTTCAATATCTGAGTTGTTGAGTATCGTTTGATTGGAAATCGGAAATCCATCAATGACATAAAGGGGCTCATTACTTCCCTGTATTGAGTTTGCACCCCGTATACGGATACTCATGGAAGCCCCCGGTGCTCCCGTGTTTTGCAGAACCTGTATCCCCGATGATTTTCCGGATATCGCTTGCATGACATTGGTAGCCGGAAATGCGTTAATGGCCTCGCTTTTTACCTGAGATATGGAGCCTGTGAGATCACTTTTTTTCATGGTACCGTATCCAATGGCAATGACTTCTTCAATACCTACGGTCTCTTCCTCGAGGGTCACATTCGCGACCGATTGACCAACCAGCTGGACTTCCACTGTTTTCATCCCAACAAACGAAAAAACCAGGGTAGTACCTTGCATGATACTTCCGATCCGGTAGTTTCCATCATAATCGGTGACCGTTCCAATTGTCTTTTGCTTTTCAATAATCGTTACTCCCGGCAAGGGGGCGCCCGACAGATCTGTAACCTTTCCCTGAACCGATATGGGTTGCTGTGATATGAATCCGGATGTTTCTTTAGGATCCGGGCTTAAGATAACCTGCCGGTCTTTAATATTGTATTTCACACCAGCATTCCTGAAAATTTCATCCAGAATCTCATTTATCTTTTTATTGGTGAGATTAAGGCTGATCTGACGGTCTACATCAATAAGTTTATTGCTGTACAAAAAGAAAAACTCACTGTTCTTTTCAATCTGAAGCAATGCTTCTTTAACAGTTGTATTTCCCAGATTTAACGACAGACGCGTTTCTTGCGAATAGGAATCGATGGCCAGCGCCTGGCCGATGATGAGAATGAAGAACAGGATAGTTAGTTTCATAAGCATTACAATTTTTCTGACCTGTGGATAATAATTACCCGGGCCAAACCTTTTACGAATTTTTTCCATAATTTTGAATTGGTTTGTGTTTGACAATTTTTTTAAGCGAAGATTGTTATTTGACCGAGCCTCGGGGGAGGATGTTAGCGCATCTTCCCTTTTGCGTGATTGGAGTGTTACATAGGCATGCTGGTTTTAGTTATTTGATCCCGAAAGTATATATCTCGCTTTTTCCGGACCACTGTTCTGATCGCTGATATGCTGTTGCATAAAAGAAAGGTTTGCTGCCTGCGAAAGATACTCCAGTACCTGAGGCAAGGTCTCATTCTTGACAGTCATGGTAAAAGTTAATCCTCCGACCAGATGTCCCGGGTCAGATAGGATGATTTCGGCATTATACCACCTTTGCAGGCGAATAATGACTTCCGATAGCGGATCATCCCTGAAGATCAGCTTTCCTTCGGTCCAGGAGGTATATTTTTCTATGTCCGTTTTTTCTTTGATCAGCGAGCCTGATCCTTTCAGATAAACAACCTGTTCTTCCGGTTGAAGCGTAATGGGTTCGTCTTTTTTGTTTGCCGGGATATACGAGACTTTCCCTTCTTCCAGAACCACAGATGAGAAGTTGTCATCAGGAAAGGCTGAAACATTGAATTTGGTTCCTGTTACTTTGATGGTTCCGTCATTGGTCCTTACATAGAATGGATTTCTGAGATCGGACGAAACATGAAAATAAGCCTCGCCGGTTAAAATGACCTCTCTGTTCCGTTTTGTAAATTTTGCCGGATACTGTACCCTGGTTCCTGCGTTCAGCCACACTTCGGTTCCATCGGGCAAAGCGGTTTTTAATTTAGATTCCGGTTGGGTTTCCAGGGTGATATATTGATCATTCTGTTGGTATACGCCATCGTTCAGGAACACCCAGGCGCTCACAACTAACAGCGGAACAAACAGGACAGCCGCAGCCCGCGCAGTATAATAGGCAATCGTCTTCATAAACGGACGCTTTCTGTCTTCATGGATATTGATCCGGTGATGCACCGAATCGAGGATCTGATTCAGCTCCTCTTCGGCAATCCGGTGCTGAAAAGAAGGCGTATTCTTCCAGTATTCGTAAAGAAGGGTCTGAAGTTCTCCATCATTTTCTTTTGCCCCAATCAGGCGAATGATGGATTCCAGGTCATCCCGGCTGCATTTGTTTTCCAGGTATTTGAGCAGAAGTATGGCGGCGTCTTTCTTCATATATCTAATTTTAGAGCTGTAAGAAAATTTCAACCTTTGTTAGTTATACGGAGAAGTATCCGGTACCCCCCAAAGGGGAAATAGATTTTTTGAGAGCGTGAGTATTTTAAAGGAAGATTGTTAACAGCAGCAGGCCAAGCAGATCGTTTGAGGTCAATTGCGTCCGGATGGCCTTTAAAGCCAGCGTAATCTGGTTTTCAACTGTTTTGACCGAAATGTTTAGTTTTTCGGCGATTTCCTTATGGCTTAAACCTTCTTCCCGGCTCAGCAGATAGATCTTTTTGCGTTGTTCGGGAAGTTCGCCGACTATTTTATCCAACATACGGTTCAGTTCCTGGTAATAGACCGGTTCTTCTTCTTTAGTGCTCTCATAGTCAGGGAATTGGGTCTGTATATAAGTCCGGTATTGATCGTCTTTGAATCTTTTTCGGATTAAATCGATTGCTGTATGGTATGAAACTGAAAAAAGAAAAGCCTGGAGCGAGCCTGAAGGATTGATCATTTCCCGCTTTTCCCATATCTTTAAAAAGGTATCCTGCACAATTTCTTTGGCATCGTCATGGTTCTTCAGCATGGAAAAGGCAAAGCCGTACAATTTTTGGCTATAAGTATGATAAAGGAGGTCAAAGGCATTAAGATCTCCTTTCATTATTCTTTTGGCTAAAAGATTTTTCGTTTCCTTATTACTTGACTCCCGCATTCCGGTTTAAATAAGTGATAAAGCTATTAAATAATTTCAATTTCAGGAAGTTCGTCTCAGTTGAACTCCTGCCTTTGCAGGATGAGTCAGTACCGTTTGCCCCACCAGGCTTTCAGGCGTTCGAGGATCTTTTGTTCGGTGGGATTGTTTTGGGGTTTGTAGATCCGCTCATTTTTGATCGGGGCGGGAAGGAAATCCTGTTCGGCAAAATTGCCTTCATAGGAATGGGCGTATTTATAGTCTTTGCTATAGCCGAGGTCTTTCATCAGTTTGGTTGGTGCATTGCGGATGTGAAGAGGAACAGGCAGATCGCCCGTCTTTTCCACCAATCGTTGGGCATTGCCGATGGCTTCATACGCAGAATTGCTTTTAGGCGAAGTGGCAAGGTATATGGTGCACTCCGAAAGAATGATCCGGGATTCCGGATACCCGATCAGATGGACGGCATCGAAGGTGCTTTTCGCCAGTAGCAGCGCGTTGGGGTTGGCCAGCCCGATGTCTTCGGCCGAGAGGATCACGAGCCTGCGGGCGATAAACTTCACATCTTCTCCGCCTTCAATCATCCGTGCAAGCCAGTACACCGCGGCATCAGGGTCGCTTCCGCGGATGCTTTTAATGAAGGCTGAGATAATATCGTAATGCATTTCGCCCTTCTTGTCATAGATGGCCGGATTGTTCTGCAGACTCACGGTAACAATCTTGTTATTGATGATGACCTTATCCTGTTCGGAGGCGTTCACGATCAGTTCCAGGATATTCAGCAGCTTTCGGGCATCGCCTCCTGAAAAGCGAAGCAAGGCCTCGTATTCTTCCACAACAATTTCCCGCTGTTTCAAATCGGTATCTTTTTTCAGGGCCAGGTCCAGTATTTTTAGGAGATCCTCTTTTTCCAACGATTTTAACACATATACCTGGCAACGGGAGAGGAGAGGGGAGATGACTTCGAAGGAGGGATTCTCGGTTGTCGCACCGATCAGGGTCACCAATCCCTGTTCGACTGCGCCCAACAGTGAATCCTGCTGCGATTTGCTGAAACGGTGGATCTCATCGATAAACAGGATCGGATTGCGCCGGTTAAAGAATTGCTGCTGTTTTGCCTTATCGATCACATCGCGCACGTCTTTTACCCCTGAGTTGATCGCACTTAAAATGTGAAACGGACGGTCGAGGGTGTTGGCAATAATTTTTGCCAGGGTCGTTTTTCCTACTCCCGGAGGCCCCCAAAGAATAATGGAGGAGATATTGCCCGTTTCGATCATTTTACGTAATACAGCCTCCTTACCGACCAGATGTTCCTGCCCGATATAGTCGTCCAGTGTACGGGGACGCAAGCGCTCTGCCAAAGGCTGAATACTCATGATGCAAATTTAATTACAATATCGCTTTATTACGTTATAAGCTTCCTGAATGCCCAATTCACCGGCTTTACTCAGGTCGATAGCTCCGCCTTCGGTATCGTCCTGATATATTTTGATCAGTCCGCGGTTAAAATAGGCTTCCGCAAAATCGGGTTGCAGCTCAATGGCTTTCGTCAGGTTCGCGATTGCTTCTTCATGCCTGCCGAGCTTGCTGAGCACGAAAGCCCGGTTAAACCAGGTAAACGGAAACCTCGGATCGAGATCGGCGGATGTTTGGAAATCGTTTAAAATATACTGATAGTCGGTCAGCATTTCCTTCCTCTCGGGTTGTGCAGTCGTCTCGGTGCTTCCGTTAAGCGGGATCGTCAGATTTTCGGAATTATCAGGTACCGATTCGATCAGTTCAACCATTTTAAGCCGGGTATTTGCCCGGGTAAAGTAGGCGAGCATATTTTTCGGGTCCTTACTGATGCTGTGGTTAATATCGTCGAGCGATTCATTGTATTGATTCGTCAGGTACCTGAAAATTCCCCTGCTGAGGTAGTTCTGCGATACCTGGTTATTCTTTAGTTTTTCGTTAAAATACAAAATATTGTTTTTGAAACTTTCATTGAAATCGTCGGTTTCCCGGTTGGTGATGGTCATCAGCGGCGTATAATTATTGAACTGATTTAGTTCTTCCAGCGCCATGCTGTAATACTGAAGTCTTTCATAATCGACCGATTGTTCACTGAATGAAGAAAGAACAAAGATCCGCTGCAATTCGATGATCACATTTTTGTTTTGGATGCGGCCGTCTTCAACTTCTTCCTCTTCTTCTTCCGTATTCGGTAAGTTGCGGGTATCGGCAAGGGCAAGCCTGAATTTCCGGCGTTCCTGCTGCTCTTTGCTTTCCTGAGGCGTGCTTCCCTGCTGCTGGTTTTGCTGCTGCCGGCCCGGATCCTCTTGCTGGTTTTGTTTTTGCTGACCCTGGTTCTGCTGCTGATTCTGTTGCTGATTGCCGGCGGCAGGATCGGGTATTTGTGATTGCCCTGGTGTATTCGATGCCAAAGGCTGTTGCGAAGACTGTTGTTGTTTCTGTTGCTGCCGGGCATATTGATCTTCCTCCTGCCTGTACCGGTTGATATCCAGTTTAGGGTCCAGGCGGGCCGCGAGCTTAAAGTCTTCTTCGGCGCCAGGTCTTTTCAGCACTTCTTTGGCAATTCCCCTGTTAAAATAGGCGTTGGGCAGGGTCGGGTTGAGTTGAAGGGCCAGGTCGTAATCCATGATCGCTCCTTCATAGTCTTCAAGTCCCTGTTTAACGATCCCCCGGTTATTAAAGGCATAGGCGTTCTGGGGATCAAACCGCAGTGTTTGGTCAAAATCACGCAAGGCGGAGGCATAATCATTCAACTGGAAACGGGCAAGCCCCCGCAGCAGATATGCGTTTGAAAAATGCGGACGGATGATGATGGCCCGGTTCAAATCACGAATGGCTTCCTTAATATCTCCCTTGATGATATACGCGTTGCTCCTGTTAATATAGGCATTGACAAAGCTGGGCGTGATCTCCAGCGCTTTGTTATAGTCGGCAATGGCTCCGTCAATATCTTTCATGGAGATTTTTGCGATTCCCCGGTTATTGTATATTCCTGCATTTGACGGTGACAGTTCAATGGCTTTGTCGTAGTCGGCAATCGCAGCCTGATAGTCCTGAAGTTCCAGTTTGGCCAACCCCCTGTTTGAATATGCATCCGGATAATAGGGTTTGATGTTGATGGCTTTGTTATAATCGTCGATAGCTCCCCGGAAATCCTCCAGTTGATGCTTGGCAAGGCCACGCAAAAAATAAGGTTCGGGAAGTTGCGGCTTAAATTTGATGACAATATTGAAGTTTTCGATTGCTCCTACGTAGTTTCCGATCTGGAGGCGGGTTTGTCCAACCTGAATATAGTTGTTGATATTCAGTTGTGCAGACGCCAGGCTGGCTGTAAAAAGCATTATCAGAAGAAGTCGGACTTTCATAATCATTCGTATCAGGTATCAGGACGCAAGTATCAAAATAAAAGCTGCAAGCCATAAGCTGCAAGTTTTTATTCGTTAATCATTCTCAACCATACAAGATTTGCGTCTAAATTTAAAAAAACAAAAATAGCATTTTAGATTGCTTATGCGAAAAAACTTTCCGTCTTGTCCTCTTGTTGTATCATTTTGTTTTATTTTATTTTTATGCAGAATCCAACAAATTTGAGGCCAATGAAACAACGATGCGACTGGTGTTTGAAAAATGATTTGTATATCCACTATCATGACACGGAATGGGGCGTACCCGAGCATGACGACCGGGTGCTGTTTGAATTTTTAATACTTGAAGGAGTTCAGGCCGGATTAAGCTGGCTGACGATCCTGCGCAAACGTGAAAATTACCGGCATGCCTACGACGGTTTTGATCCGGAACTGGTGGCGCGGTATGATGAAGCGGGAATGAATGATCTGCTTCAGAATACCGGATTAATCAGGAACAAACTGAAAATTTCAGCGAGCGTTAATAATGCGAAACGTTTTCTGGAGGTCCAAAAGGAATTCGGGAGCTTTGACCATTACATGTGGTCGTTTATTGATTTTAAACCGGTTGTGAATTATTGGGAGACATTGAAGGAGGTCCCGGCTACTTCGCCCATTTCAGATCAGATCAGCAAGGATATGAAGAAACGTGGATTTAACTTTGTGGGTTCCACCATCATCTATTCGCATATGCAGGCAACAGGAATGGTGAACGATCATTTGGTTTCTTGCTTCCGCCATGCTGAGATTTGCCGGTTGGGTTAAAATAAAAAAAGGATAGATCTCTATCTACCCTTTTCTAACCTAACTAAACCAATAAAACTAATCAAACCTAAACTTATGAAATAAAATCTGCTGCAAAGATATGCCTGAAAGGATAAGTCAGTGTTAAGGCAACGTTAAAAAATATGTTGTGCAGCATTTTTTTTATTCCTTCTGCGACTGATCGTCGCCGGAAATGGATTCCCGCATTTGCGTGTCGGCAATGATATTTTTATATTTCATGTAATCCATGATACCCAGGTTTCCGGCCCGGAAAGCTTCCGAAATAGCCAGCGGGATCTGTGCTTCGGCTTCGATCACTTTGGCGCGGGCTTCCTGCGCTTTAGCCTTCATTTCCTGCTCAAGAGCGACAGCCATGGCCCGGCGTTCTTCGGCTTTGGCCTGGGCAATGTTTTTATCGGCATCGGCCTGGTCAATTTGCAATCCGGCTCCAATGTTTTTACCGATATCAATATCAGCAATATCGATTGACAGGATTTCGAATGCCGTTCCTGCATCAAGCCCCTTGTTCAGCACCAGTTTGGAAATCGAATCGGGATTTTCCAGTACCGATTTATGGCTGTGTGAAGAACCGATTGACGAGACAATCCCTTCACCCACGCGGGCCAGGATCGTTTCTTCGCCGGCGCCACCCACCAATTGCTTAATATTGGCACGGACTGTTACACGGGCTTTTGCAATCAGCTGGATCCCGTCTTTGGCCACTGCTGCCACAGGAGGTGTGTCAATCACTTTGGGGTTAACCGACATTTGAACTGCCTGAAATACGTCACGGCCGGCCAGGTCAATGGCCGTGGCCATGTTAAAGGTCAGTTCAATATTGGCTTTTTCGGCCGAAACCAGGGCATGTACAACCATATCGACGCGGCCGCCGGCCAGGTAATGGGCCTCCAGCTTATCCATATCCAGCTTAATACCGGCCTTTGTCCCTTCGATAAGGGCTCTGACAATGACCGATGGCGGGACTTTTCTGAATCGCATCAGAAAGAGCTGCAGCAGCGAAATTTTCACTCCCGAAACCAGGGCCGAAAACCATAACCCGATCGGTATGTAATATAAAATGATGATGAGCAGGACAAAGATTCCCGCAACTAAACCAAACGTTCCAAAATATTCCATGGTATTTGTTTTAAAGGTTTTTAATTATTAGTCGTTGCTCAGGTTCGGCAAACCAAAATAAGTTTGGTTTACTCCCGCTTATTCGCAAGGTGCAACAATTAGTTGCGTATTCAATACTTCAACAACGCGTACTTTTACTTCCTGATCCACAAATCCTCCCAGTGATTTACTCTCATAAACCTGGTTGTTGATCCGTACTTTCCCCATAGGCGCAAGCCGTCCCACCGTGATACCCTCATCGCCAACGCTGACCGATTTTGTTTCCGATTCGTTCACTTTCCCTGTAATTTCAGTCTGCAGTATCATTTTTTTTCCGGTACGCCCTTTAAAAAACCGGCAAAAGATTACCGGAACAATGAACACAACAAAGGCCAGGGTCAGAAAGCCGGCGGCAAGGCCGTATTCATCAAATGCAAGGTAAATGCCGGCTCCAAGTGAAACAGCTCCGCCAATGCCCGCAATCGTTACTCCGGGGATAACGGCAAACTCCAAAAGGAGCAATAAAACTCCCAGAAAAATAAGGAAAAGAATGATCAGAATGGTCATGGTATGATGGTTAATCGATCGTTGCTTCGAGTTGACGGGCATTCAATGCCTTTTTCATCGGACTAAGATAATGAAAACTTCCTTTTTTAACATCACATTTCCCTTTATAATGCACCAGCATGGTACATTGAACTGCCTGCTCCTGATCGTGATCACAAATCTGGATCAGTGATTCAATCACATAATCGAATGAATGGTAGTCGTCGTTATGCAGGATAAGGTAGCGTTCGTTCACCGAATCAATCACTTCCACTTCTACCGGTACCTCTTTTATTTTTTCTTTCGTTTTCATTCTTGTGTCAGTTTCTTTGCTTCTTCAAGGCTAATGCGTTTATTATTCCGGTAAGCTGCAACAATCGCATTTTTCATTCCTTCCATCCGGATTTGCTTTTGCATCTGAACCGCATCATCATAGGTTTTTAATTCACCAACGGTATATACTGTAATGCCTTTTTCGTCCACACGCTGATCAATGCGGCGTATGACTGCCAGTTTTTTGAATTGTTTCTGGATCCAGTCAGGAGGTGAGTTCCGGTACGCACCAATTTGAATTTTATAAACGACTTCGTCAGCCGGATTTGGTTTCGCTTCAACGATCGTATCGGTGACAATCGCTGAGTCCGGAAGAATAACCAGAATTTTTTCTTCTGCTTCTTTCTGTATTTTTTCTTCTGTCGCATTTCTGGCACTGTCCTGGATCCGGCTGACCTTTCTTCTGAAATCTTCTACTTCGAGGGCTCCTGCCTTATTCCAGTAATCAGCTTCCGTCTGGTTCGCTTCCTGATAGGCATTGCGAACCTGCTGATTCATTTGGTAGGTTTCCTGTTCCAGTTTCAAAATACGGTCGACCAGGCTGTCCTGCGCAGGCCCTATGCGTGAACCGTATTTCTTTCGCAAATCACTCAGCTCATCCATCTTTTTCTGAATGTCCTGTTCCATGAGCCAACCTTTGACAAAAACTTTTCTGGAATCATCCGATTTGAACTGGCTGATTTTGTTATAGCTAACCACCGCATTTACCTGGAAGTGGATCAGACTGTCTTTCAGTGCTTCCGGAATTTCGGTTACCACAGGTACTTCGACGGGCTTGTTTTCGGTCTTTTCGACCAGGGAATCAATATGATCTTCTGCTTCGGTTTCAATCGCAGGGAAGGGATTTTTCATCCTGCGGCAAAGGGACAATAATTCTCCGACAGATGAGGCTTCCACCGATTTTTTTCGGGCTTCTGATTTGAAAAGCTCATAATTCAGGATTGCATTTTTCCAGTCCGACCGCATGTGGAAATATTTCCCCAGATAAAAGTAGGACTCGGGAATCTTTTTTTTTGCAATGTCCAACGCCCGCTTGCTTTCATCGTTAAGCTGATTCATTTCACCAAGACATGCGCCCAAATAATAATTGAGATTTTCATCATTCGGATAGAGTCGTGCCAGGTCGCGGAATACGGGAAGCGCTTCTGCATAACGACCGGTATCGAAAAGTTTCCGGGCTTCCGCTTCCGGATCATTTTGCGCCTTTCCGGGATAAGAAAGAAGGAGGCAAAACAGGAGCAAAAATATTTTTTCGTATGAACTCTTCATTTTTTTCATGACATCACTTATCTGGAATAACGCTATAAAATTACAAAAATAGTAACAGCTTTTTTTAAGTTTTTCGTTCATTCGGTCGTTTTAAAATAGTTGGGGTGATAATTTATTCCCATAATTATAAGTATATTTGTATGATACTAAACAAAAAAACATGGCTTTATTGAGGAAAGGGGATAAAGCTCCTGATTTTAAGGGATTCAATCAAAATAATGAATTGATTTCCCTGGGTGGTTTCAAAGGTAAAAAGCTGATCCTCTACTTTTATCCGAAAGACGATACACCTGGATGTACGGCTGAATCATGCAATCTGAACGATAATTACAGTGCATGGCTGGAGAAAGGTTATGAAGTTGTGGGAGTGAGTCCTGATTCAGTTGCGTCTCATAAAAAATTTGCCCAAAAGTATCAGTTCAAATTTAATCTTATCGCCAGTCCCGATCAGGAAATTTTACGGGCCTATGGTGTCTGGGGCGAAAAAAGCATGTTTGGCAGAAAGTATATGGGCGTTTTACGTACAACTTACGTGATCGGTGAATCGGGCGTTATTGAGGACGTATTTGAAAATGTAAATACGAAAGATCATACCAATCAGATATTAAATGTTTTAGATTAATAAGAAAATGGCAAACGACGAACAAAATGGCGTAAACAAGGAAAAGCTGAAAGCGCTTCAGCTGACGATGGATAAAATTGAAAAAAGCTATGGCAAGGGAGCAATCATGAAGTTGGGTGACCGGGCGGTGGAAGATATTCCTGCTATTTCTTCAGGATCCATCGGACTGGACATTGCTCTTGGTGTCGGCGGATATCCCAAAGGACGGATCGTCGAGATCTATGGTCCGGAATCGTCCGGAAAAACCACGCTGGCCATTCATGCAATAGCCGAAGCTCAAAAAGCAGGCGGTATTGCGGCAATTATTGACGCAGAACATGCTTTTGATCCGTATTATGCAAAAAAGCTTGGCGTGAATATCGACGAACTCCTGATCTCACAGCCCGATAACGGAGAACAGGCTCTTGAAATAGCCGATAACCTCATTCGCTCAGGTGCGGTTGATATTGTTGTGATTGACTCTGTGGCAGCGCTTACCCCAAAAGCTGAAATTGAAGGTGAAATGGGAGATTCCAAAATGGGCTTGCAGGCCCGCCTCATGTCGCAGGCTTTGCGGAAGCTGACTGCCAATATCAGCAAGACACGTACCTGCTGCATTTTCATTAACCAGTTAAGGGAGAAAATCGGTGTGATGTTCGGAAATCCGGAAACCACGACCGGGGGGAATGCCCTGAAGTTTTATGCCTCGGTCCGTTTGGATATCCGCCGTATCGGGCAAATCAAAGAAGGTGAAGAAGTTTTGGGCAGCAATACCCGCGTGAAAGTAGTCAAGAACAAAGTGGCTCCGCCTTTCCGCAAGGCCGAGTTCGATATCATGTACGGTGACGGCATTTCCAAAACAGGAGAAATCATTGATCTGGGAGTAACCTACAATATTATTAAGAAAAGCGGTTCCTGGTTCAGCTACGGAGAAAGCAAGCTTGGACAGGGAAGGGAAGGAGTTCGGACGATATTAAAGGATAACCCGGAATTGTCCCATGAGCTTGAAACAAAAATATTTGAGGCTGTGACCAACATGAGTACGACGGTTAACCTATAGAGATAATTATGCAGTAAAGGTCCGGGTGAGGCAGTACTGCTTCACCCGGACCTTTTTTTTTCGAGGCAACCGGAAAAAAGAGACAGCGAAGGGCTTTGATAAATATTCTGTTGTTTTTTACGGTTTGAAACATTTTGATTGTATTTTTGGCAAATTCGTAAGGAGTAGTGAGCCGTGGGTCGCGGGTTATGAGTAATTCGGTTCTATATAGATATAATTTATTACTATTAAAATGAAAGTGTTGAAATTTGGAGGTACTTCCGTTGGAAGTGCTGAAAACATCCGACGGGTGAAAGAAATCGTGGACGGTCAGGACGGCGATATCATCGTCGTTGTTTCCGCTTTGGGCGGGATTACTGATAAGATATTAAATGCCGCGAAAATGGCCGTTCTTGGAACGGAATATTTCAACACGGAGATAACGTCGATCAGGGAGCGGCACCAGGAAGTTGTCGAAAGCCTGTTTGAAGGCGAACGAAGGGAAGAGGTCAAGGATCGTGTTGCCTTATTGCTGGATAAGCTGGAAAAAGTGATCAGGGGAGTTTCCATGATTGGCGAGCTGACTCCCAAAACACTCGATAAGATTGGCGGTTTTGGAGAACGTCTTTCATCGCTGATCATCAGCGAATTTATTGAAAATGCAAAGTGGGTCGATTCCTCCAAAATTATTAAAACAGACAGCGCTTTTGGAAAAGCTCAGGTTGATTTTGAAATTACCAATCATCTGATCCGGGAGGCTTTTAAGAATTTCAGCGGGGTCTGTGTAGTTCCCGGTTTTGTTTCGACCAACGGCAAAGGGGAATACACAACCCTGGGCAGAGGCGGGTCTGATTATACCGCAGCTATTTATGCAGCGGCGCTGGATGCTTCCCTGCTGGAGATATGGACCGATGTGGATGGATTTATGACTGCCGATCCAAGGGTGATCAGCAAGGCCTACGTGATCAAATCGCTGAGCTATTCAGAAGCCATGGAATTGTCGCATTTCGGAGCAAAAGTGATCTATCCCCCCACCATTCTGCCTGTTTACCAAAAGGGTATTCCGTTATTGATTAAGAATACGATGAATCCCGCGGCAGCGGGTTCACTGATTACCGAAAGCAGGCTAAACGGGAAGGAATTTCCTATAAAAGGTATTTCCTCCATTTCTGAAATCAGTCTGGTTACCGTGCAGGGACTGGGTATGGTAGGGGTTACCGGAGTTTCCATGCGTTTGTTCACCGCCCTGGCCAACGAAAATATCAACGTGATTTTGATCTCGCAGGCATCATCCGAAAATTCAATCACCGTGGGCATCGACTCGGTTCGCGCCAGGAGCGCTGAAGAAGCTGTTCATAAGGAGTTTGAAAGGGAGATTGCCACAGGAAAGATCAGCAAGGTTGATATTGAAAGTGATCTTTCGGTTGTGGCGATAGTCGGTGAGAACATGAAGAAGTCATCGGGCGTCGCCGGAAAGCTGTTCAATACGATCGGCAAAAACGGGATCAATATCATCGCCATTGCCCAGGGAGCTTCAGAGCTGAATATCTCCTGGGTCGTGAAAAACAGCGACCTGCGTAAGACGCTCAATGTGGTGCATGAAGCTTTCTTTCTCTCCGAAAATGTGGAGGTCAATATTTTTCTCCTCGGCATTGGTCTCGTAGGCGGGAATCTTTTGAAACAGATCCTGCAGCAGCAGGAAAAGCTGTTGAAAGAGAAGCATTTGAAAATTAAACTGGTGGGCGTGGCCAATACCAAACGCATGTTGCTTGACCGGGAAGGAATTTCGATTGAAGGGTTCAGGGACCGCCTGGATCATGAAGGCATGGTTTCCGGCCTGGAGGCTTATAAACAGGCCATTGTCAAAATGAACATTTACAATTCGGTCTTTGTTGATTGCACAGCGTCGAATGCTGCTGCCGGATTATATGAAGACCTGCTCCGTTCCAACGTGGCTATTGTGACTGCCAATAAGGTTGCTGCATCATCGGAGTATGACAACTATGTGAAATTGAAGACGATAGCGAAGCAGAAGGGGATTAAATTTCTTTTCGAAACCAACGTGGGTGCAGGCCTGCCGATCATCAATACACTAAACGATCTGGTGAATGCAGGCGATAAGATCCAGAAAATAGAAGCTGTGCTTTCAGGAACTTTAAATTTTATTTTCAATACCATATCGGCAGACATCCCCTTCAGCAGAACAATCCACATGGCCAAGGAACAAGGTTATTCTGAGCCCGATCCGCGGATTGACCTGAGTGGATTGGATGTGATGCGCAAGCTTCTGATCCTTGTCCGCGAATCCGGATACCGGATTGAAAAGGAAGATGTCAGCATCGAAAAGTTTATTCCGGATGAATTTTTTGAGGGTACGATGGATGATTTCTGGAAAAACATATCCAATCTTGATGCCGGATTTGAGGCACGCCGGAAGGTGTTGGCGGCAGAGAAAAAGTGCTGGAGGTTTGTGGCCAGATTTGAAGATGGCAAGGCTGAAGTCGGACTGCAGGAGGTTGAGCAGGGACATCCTTTTTACGATCTGCAGGGAAGCAATAATCTGGTGATGTTCACGACCGAGCGATACCATGAATTCCCGATGATCATCAAAGGATACGGAGCAGGCGCTGCTGTAACCGCAGCCGGTGTCTTTGCCGATATCATCCGGGTGTCGAATGTATGATTCACGGAGAACGGAGAACGGAAACCGGAAGAGGGTTATAAGGTTGCAGGGATGCAAGGTGACAAGGTTCTTATATCTTAATACTTGATACGATAAAAAATGAAGTATATAATCGTTTTAGGGGATGGGATGGCTGACGAGCCGTTAAAAGAGTATGGAGGGAAAACCCCCTTGCAACTGGCCAGTATCCCGGAAATTGACCGGCTTGCCAAACTGGGAAGGTGCGGGCGTCTGGTCACGGTCCCGGAGCGAATGCATCCTGGCAGTGAAATTGCAAACATGGCCTTGCTGGGGTATGATGTGGAAAAGGTCTTTGAAGGCCGTGGCACGCTCGAGGCAGCCAGCATGGGAGTTGTGCTCGAAAAAGGGGATCTGGCGCTCCGTTGTAATCTGCTGAGCATCGAGGGCAAACATTTGAAAAACCATTCTGCCGGCCATATTTCCAACGAAGAAGCCCATGTGCTGATCGATTTTCTGAATGAAAAACTGGGATCTGACCGGATTACCTTTTATAAAGGGGTGTCATACCGGCACCTGCTGGTGATCAGGGGAGGGAAAAAGCAACTGGATTGCACGCCACCCCATGATGTTCCCGGTCAACCGTTTAAAGATCACCTGGTGGAAGCAAAAACCGCTGAAGCAGAGGAGACGGCCGAACTTTTGAATCATTTGATTTTCCGGTCAATGGAGATCCTTCCGTCCCACCCGGTAAATCAAAAGCGAAGGGCTGGCGGCAAAGATGTCGCCAACAGCATCTGGCCCTGGTCTCCGGGCTACAAACCTGAGATGCCTACGCTGAAGGAAATGTTCGGCATCGGGCGTTCTGCCGTCATTTCGGCTGTAGACCTGATCCAGGGTATTGGCGTTTATGCCGGCATGGATGTGATTAAAGTGGATGGCGCTACCGGTTTATACGACACCAACTATGAAGGAAAAGCCAGGGCAACCATCAACGCCTTAAAAGATCACGACCTGGTATACCTCCACATCGAGGCCAGTGATGAAGCCGGGCATGAAGGCAATGTGGCGTTGAAAACGAGGACTATTGAATTTCTTGATCAACGTGTGGTCAAATACCTTGTTGCAGAAACAACTAAAATGGAGGAGCCGGTGGCAATAGCCATTCTGCCCGATCATCCTACTCCTTGTGCAACGACTGTGCATACAAAAGATCCCGTTCCGTTCCTGATTTACAAGCCAGGTGTCAGTCCCGATACCGTTGAGACTTACGATGAATTCTCGGTGGAAAAGGGAAGTTACGGATTGTTGCATGGACAAGAGTTTATGAAAGCTTTGCTTGCTCCCTGAAACCGACAACCGGTTGCAAGCAGTACCCCGTGTCATTGTGTTTAATTTATTTTTGCTTATATATGAAGTACTATAGTACCAACAGGTCAACATCTGAAGTTTCGCTCAGGGATGCGGTCATCAAGGGAATTGCCGATGACAAAGGTTTGTTTATGCCTGAACGCATCGAAGCCCTGCCGGCATCGTTTTTTGAAAGGATCCAGGAATTGACTTTTCAGGAAATTTCCTTTGAAGTCGCGAAGAAATTTTTTGGAGAAGACGTGCCTGAAGCTGATCTGAAGGAGCTGGTTTACGATACCCTGAGTTTCGATTGCCCGGTCATTCATGTGCAGGATCAGATCTATGCGCTGGAACTTTATCATGGTCCGACCATGGCGTTTAAGGACGTTGGCGGCCGGTTTATGGCCAGGCTTTTGGCTTATTTTCTGAAGGGAAATCAGGAACAGGTAAACGTTCTGGTTGCGACTTCGGGAGATACCGGAAGTGCGGTGGCAAATGGTTTTTTAGGTGTTCCGGGTATTCATGTATATGTGCTGTATCCGAAAGGTCTGGTCAGTGAGATTCAGGAAAAGCAGTTTACAACGCTTGGTCAGAACATTACAGCCCTTGAGGTTGACGGGACCTTTGATGATTGTCAGCGGCTTGTCAAAAGTGCTTTTACGGATGAAGAGTTAAGATCTTCAATAACGCTTACCTCTGCCAATTCCATTAATGTGGCACGTTTCCTGCCCCAGGCGTTTTATTATTTCAATGCCTATGCCCGCATGCGCCAGAAAGGTGTGGAGAACGAAGTGGTGGTATCGGTTCCCAGCGGTAACTTTGGCAATCTGACCGCAGGTCTTTTTGCCAAAAGGATGGGGTTGCCGGTGAAGCGGTTTATTGCAGCGAACAATGAAAATGATGTGGTGTATAACTACCTGAAGTCCGGCTTATATGAACCCCGCGAGTCGGTGGCCACGATTGCCAACGCAATGGATGTGGGCGATCCGAGTAATTTTGCGCGGATACTGGACCTTTATCATCATTCCCATGAAGCGATTCAGTCTGATATCGAGGGCTTCCGGTATTCAGACAAGGAAATCAGGAAGATTGTCAAGGACGTATACACGGAAAGCGGCTACCTGCTTGATCCTCACGGCGCAACCGGTTATCAGGCTTTGGTCGAGAGCTTGAAGCCGGGAGAGACAGGTGTTTTCCTTGAAACGGCTCACCCGGCAAAATTCCTTGGAACCATGCAAAAAATTGTTGGAGAGGAAAATGTGCCGGTCCCTGAAAAGCTGGCTGGATTCCTGAAAGGCGAAAAGCTTTCTGTCCAACTGAGCAAGGACTTCGTTGATTTTAAGCGTTTCCTGATGAAAGCAGGAAACTGAGTAAACAACAAAAACCGCTCCCGGTTAATCAGCCGCAGCCGGGTCATTCGGAGCGCAGGTTGGTTTCCTTTTCTGCGTCCATTGGAAGCTCAAGTCCTTTCTCCCGGCGGTAAGCATTCGTCATTTCCAGGATCTCCCTGCCATACTGCTGCATTTTTTTACCGCCCATCCCTTTTACCCTTTTCAGTTCAACCTGGGTTGCGGGCAATGCTTCAACGATGGCAACCAACGTTCTTTGGGCGATAATTTTTGAAATTTCCAGTCCTTTAGCTTTTGCTTTGGCCAGTCTCCAGGTGTGCAATTTGTGAAAGAAATCCGGGTATTTTGAAATGACCGCTTTGCCCGACCTTTCGGAAGCAACCATTTCCAACTGATCGATTGATGCTTTTGCCCTGGCTTCCAGGTATTCTTTCAGTCTGAATCCGTCCCGGCAACTCTCCAATCCTCCTTTTTTTGCCGCTATTTCGCGGTAAAGATGATCAAATGCCTGTTTCAAGCTCTTCCTGACAGCTTTATTATCGGTTTCATAACCGGCTTCGCCCAGGCTTTTTTCAATTACGCCGGTCAGCTTTCCCAGGAAGTAGCGGCTTCCTTTTATAATGCGTTCCTGCAGTTGCTCATTTTGTTCCGCGTCAGGATTGCTCAGGAGTAAATGCCTGATCTGTGCTTCGAATTTCGTTCCTACCTGGATCATTTCTGCGTCTATCGGCGACAGCAGCGACTGAAGGCGTTCTTCCAGGTTGCCCAGAAGCAAGGCACCATGTTCCTGACACAGCTTCATCAGGTATTTGATGCGGTAGAGAATGGGCTTCATGTCGAATAATTCGGAAAGCAGTTCCTGCTGATAAAGCTTACGCGACTGCTGCAGATCGCCTTCACCCGGTTGCTGCTGTCCAACCTCGTTCGAGAACGAACTAACAGCAGCGTCGGTCCTGATGCTTCTTGATTCGATGGGTGTGCTCAGAACAAGTCCTTCCAGCGTCCGGCACCGGCTGAGAGCGACATAAACCTGACCGTGGGCAAATGACTGACGGGCATTGATGATCGCCCGGTCAAAGGTTAGGCCCTGGCTTTTGTGAATCGTGATGGCCCAGGCCAGTTTTAGCGGGAATTGCCCGAAAGTGCCAGTCACATTTTCTTCTATTTCCTGTGTCCCGGGATTTAACGTGTAGGTGGTATTTTCCCATTTCTCCCTTTCTGCTTTGACCGGTTGCTGATCTTCCTTGCATTTTACCTCGATATAATCGTCATCGATGTGAATAATCGTTCCGATTTTACCGTTGAAATACCTCCTTTGTCCGGAACTGTCATTTTTCACAAACATGACCTGCGAACCGGTCTTTAGGACCAGCTCCTTTTCGGTAGGATACATATACTCCGGAAATTCACCTTCAATTTTTGCCCGAAAAAGATGCAGCTTCGTTTTCAACCCGTTCAATTTGGAATCATTGATCTCTTTGGACTGATAATTATGCGTGGTGAGGGTAATATATTCATCTTCGTCTTTCGGTTGAAAATGAGGAATATATCGTTTATTTAGCTCAGCTATTGCCGGTGCATCGGCACTGTTTTCCCTGATTTGATTCAACAGTTTGATAAAATGCCCGTCATTTTGCCTGAAAATATGTTTGAGTTCAATCGTGATAAGCCTGGTTTGCCTCAGGGCGCGGCTGCTGAAAAAGTAACAGGTATCGTACCAGGGCTTCAGCAGCTCCCATTCGTCATCTTTAATAACCGGAGCAAGCTGCTGAAGGTCACCGATCATCAGTAACTGAACCCCGCCAAAATATTTTCTCCGGTCTTTGAAGCGGCGCAGCACCGCGTCAATTGCATCGAGCATATCGGCACGCACCATACTGATCTCATCGATGATGAGCAGATCCAGGCTTCTGATAATATTGATCTTTTCCTTGCTGAAGCGCTTAATACCTTGCTGGTTGTTTTCATTTTCAGGCTGATTGGAACCTGAAACGGGTATCTGCGGGCCGAACGACATTTGAAAAAAGGAATGAATGGTTACTCCTCCGGCGTTCATGGCTGCAACCCCGGTCGGCGCCACGACAATCATCCGTTTTGGAGAAGCGTTTTTGAGTCCGCGCAGGAAAGTGGTCTTCCCCGTGCCGGCTTTGCCTGTCAGGAAAATATGCTGGTTGGTGTAGCGGACAAAATCAAGTGCAAGTTGTAATTCCCGGTTCTCCAGATCGTTCATTATCAAAAGTTTAAAAAATGATAAGTAAATGACGAAGGTAATAAAATACGGGAATCTGTAAAAGACAAATCGTGATTATACGATCTTTTTACCGTGGAATTCAGTGGTGTGGATCGTTTGGCCAAGTTCCGGGAGATTTTCTTTGGTGACTTTTCCCGCGGCTACGATGATGATCCTTCCATTCGCGTTTTCAATAAGCCGGTTGAGGATGTCCGCACCTTCCGCGGCCGTGGTTTTTGTCCCGGATGTGAGGATGCGGTTTGCTCCGAGCCGGATTAAGATCTCCAGTCCTTCAAACGGATCGTTCAGCTCATCAAAAGCTTTATGAAAAGTGACTTTCATGGGCCGGGCCAGATCGATGAGCTGTTTGGTGTTTGCTTCGTCAACCCGCCCGTCAGCGGTGAGAAGTCCAAAAACAACAGCAGCGACGCCCATTTGCCCGCAAACGGCGATATCGGTTTTCATGATCTCCAGTTCCTGCGGAGAGTAGCAGAAGTTTCCGCCTCTGGGCCGGATCATCACAAAAACGGGGACATTCAAATTTTCAATACAGGCTTTGATTGTTCCGTATGAAGGGGTTGTTCCGCCAGCGGTCAGGTTTTCACATAATTCAATACGGTCTGCTCCGGATAATTGGGCGGCCAGCGCTTCGGTGAAATTTTCAATACAGGCTTCTTTGACCATTATTTTTGATTTTTACAGCCGGCGGCAGGATCTGGCTTCAATAGCCGGATGCCAACCGCCGGTTGCCGGGAGCAGGCAATTATAACATGTAGCTGTCAATACCCGCTGTTTCAGCGTTTTTGTCAACTTTTTTGATCAGTCCCTGGAGTACTTTTCCCGGGCCGATTTCCGTAAAGCTGGTTGCCCCGTCTTTCAGCATATTTTCTACGGTCTGAGTCCATCTTACCGGAGCAGTAAGCTGAGCGATCAGGTTTTCTCTGATCTGATCGGGCGCCGTCACCGGCATGGCGTTCACGTTCTGATAGATGGGGCATACCGGTTTATGAAAGTTGGTTGCTTTGATTGCGGCAGCCAGTTCTTCACGGGCAGGTTCCATCAAAGGAGAGTGAAATGCTCCGCCTACCACCAGTTTTAATGCTCTTTTAGCTCCTTTTGCGGTCAGCAGTTCGCAAGCTTTGTCAATGCCCGGAATAGTTCCGGAAATGACCAGTTGTCCCGGACAGTTATAATTTGCAGGGACAACGATATCATCGATTGACGCACAGACTTCTTCAACAGTTTTGTCGTCCAGACCAACAATGGCGGCCATGGTTGAAGGGGTCAGTTCACAGGCATTCTGCATCGCCATTGCACGTTTTGAAACCAGGATCAACCCGTCTTCAAAGTTTATGGCTTTGTTAACCACCAGTGCTGAAAATTCGCCCAGAGAATGTCCTGCGACCATTTCAGGGCTGAAATCGGGCAGTGTTCTTGCCAGCAGCACAGAGTGAAGAAAGATGGCAGGCTGGGTAACACGGGTTTGTTTCAGGTCGTCGACGGTGCCTTCGAACATGATTTCGGTCAGGTTGAAACCCAGAAGAATATTGGCCTGATTGAACAATTCTCTTGCAAAGCTTGAATTCTCATACAGGTCTTTGCCCATACCCGGGAATTGGGCTCCCTGTCCCGGAAATACGTATGCCTTCATGATTTTTGTTTTTAAAATTCAGTCGGTAAAGATATAAAAAAGAGTGAAGAAGCTGTTAGTCATTAGTCGTCAGTATTTCTGCCTGATAATTAGGATCTTTTGTGTTTATCAACGTTGATCATCAGGTTATTAATGTGCTTAACTTCTGTTTCTCCCACTGAAAGCTAACGGCAGATAGCTATGAGCTAGCGATAAAAATTTGCTTCGTAAGTTTTAACGTTTCCTTTCACATCGCTGACCGAGAGATTCAAATGATGCTTTTTGCCCGTTTGGATGCGGGTGGTATCGAAATAATATTCGATCAGTTGATTCTTTGCGTCATATTCAAACAGGACCCATTTGCCATCGAGTTCACCCCTGTAAGTATGGATGCCTGAAAAATCATCCCGGATCTTAAAGCTGATTTTACTCTGACTGGTAATTGCGTTATTATTCTGAATATTGATTGGCGTGATCGTGGGTGCAATTGTGTCAACTGTTACAGCGAAACTGCCCAATTGCCGGGCCTCGGATTTAACCCATCCGAAGCTGTATTCCCCGCCCAGAGCATACTTCTTACCTGATTGCGGATCCACCACTGCAATCAGCGCTTTGCTTCTTAAATGTGCCGGGAGATTCACCGTTTTAATGCTCAGATCATAATACTTATGAACCGCTGTTTTGTCATCATGCAGTTTAAAAACCGGAGAGTAAAACCGTCCGGCTGTGGTCACCTCCTGAAAATTAAAATGGAAATCGGAATAGAAAGTTCCGGCGTCGAAATCAGCTTCAATCCCATCTTCATCGATGCTGAAACGATCATCATAAGCCACCGGTATGCCTGTTTCCTTTGTTTTTACCACCTGCATCGGTTTGGATGTCACCTGGAAGATCAATTGGCTTTTATTCCCGTTTACATCTTTGAGCAGGTACTTGACTTCATGGACCTTCCCGTCCGAAAGCCTGATTTTTCCCTTATTTTCAAGGAGACGATAATTACTTAACTTATTTCCCGGCTCAATCCAGCTTCGTTGCAACCGACGGTGATATTTTTGATAATGCATATAATCGATGTGGCTATTGATGTACCGGGTTTCGCCAAAATCAAGCTGGTCTACACGGAAAGTAGACACAGGCTTATTATCTATGAGAAGGCCGATTTCGTAAACACCGCATTTATTCCAGCTTCCTGAAAGGTAATCGAGCGCCTGTATCCCGAATCCAACTTCGCCATATACATTGAGCACAGGATTGCTTTTCAAATGATACGTTCCCTGGAAGAGGACTGCGTCGATACGCTGGGGGTATGATTTTCCGGAAACATGCGCGTCATCCGACAAGGGATAAAGCATGACTGATAAAATGGCCGGAGCCTGATCATCCTTAACATGAAAATGGTAAAGCAGGGGATTCCATGGTTTCTCTGATTCGGTGTCTCTGATCTCAAAGTGAAGATGGGGGCCACCCGAACTACCGCTGTTTCCGCTGTAGGCGATCAGTTCTCCTTTCTTAAACCGGAACTTCCCTTTGGGGACGGTGATATTGGCTGAAAAGGATTCCTCTTCATATTGAACGGACCGGATGTAGACCTGCAGGTCATCCCGGAATTTTTGTAAATGTCCGTAAACGGTTGTCGTTCCGTTCGGGTGATCGACGTATAAGGCCAGACCGAAGCCGGACGGAGAGACAGACATGCGCGAAAGGACTCCTTCGGCAGCCGCATAAACGGGAACTCCGGTTTTTCCCTGTGTTTTGATATCGATACCCGAATGAAAATGGTTCGAACGCAATTCTCCGAAATTACCCGCCAAAACAATGGGGATTTTTACAGGAGATGAAAAATAATCAGGATCAGGAACCTGCGCAACTCCGGTTTTGAGTAAAAGAACGAAAACAAACGTTTCGATTAAGCGAGAGCAAAGACCAAACGAAGTTTGAAGCTTTGGCGAACGAAAGAAACGATTATTGAAAACAAATACAGATTGGATTCTCATACTAATTCAGTGTTTCCCGGCATCCTAAAAGAACTAAATCTCTTTAGAATTGTTCAAGACAAGATGCTCTTCAACAAATAAAGTTATCTTCGTGTGATCTATTGGGCAAAAATATTAATTTTGTCCAAGAAACATGCAGTAATGACTGAGCAGGATCAAATTTTAATTGATGATTTTAAAGCGAGACTCAGGCTGTTGATTCATCGGCATGATCGGTTAAAAGCTGAAAAACAGCAGTTGCGTGATCAGCTTGAAACAATGAAAAATGAGATTTCGGCTTTAAAAGCTGAAAACAGGGAATTGCTCATTAAGTACGATAACTTAAAGATAGCGCATGTTTTATCTGTTTCGGATGATGATAAGCAACAGGCAAAACAGCGGATTAATAAAATAGTGCGGGAAATTGATAAATGTATAGCGCAACTAAATGTGTAGCGAGTACATGACATAAATGACAGACGAGCTTTCAATAAATATTAATATCAACGGGAGAATTTACCCGTTGAAGATTGACCGGAGACAGGAGGAGAAGTATCGGAAAGCTGCAAAAATGATTAATGATATCGTTCTTGAATACAAAAAGAAGTACGTCAATCAGGATGCTCAGGATTTTTTGGCTATGACGGCCTTTCAGTTTGTATTAAAAAATCTGGAGATAGAAGAAAAAGCAGACGAAACTCCGCTTTTGGAAGAGTTACGGTTGCTGGATGAACAGTTGAGCGATTATTTGTCATTGAACGAATAAGTAATTTATCAGATATATCAACCCGCTTTTAACCCAATAGCATCAAGGCAATGCCATTGAGTTGAAATGCGGGGATTTTTTTATTAATTAAGTAACACTCTATATGATGGAAATAATATTATACGTGATTTCGGGTTTCCTTGGTGGCGGAGTGGTTTCCTACTTTTTGTGGGATACAGCCATTCAGGGGAAGAAGAAGAAGATTATTAACGAGGCTGAAACGGAAGGAGAGGTCATTAAAAAAGACAAGATCCTCCAGGCCAAAGAAAAATTTCTTCAGTTAAAAGCAGAACATGAGAAATATATCAATGAGAAGAACAGTAAGATCCATGCTCTCGAGACTAAATTAAATCAAAGGGAAACGGCTTTAAATCAACGCCGGGATGAAATCCAACGAAAAGTTAAGGATTTTGAAACAGAGAAAAAGGACGTTGACGTTATTCGTGAGAATCTCACTACCCAGTTGAATTTGATTCAGCAAAAAGAGGAAGAACTGGAGAAAGCGCATAAACAGCAGGTAGAGCAACTGGAAGCCATATCCGGATTATCAGCTGAAGAGGCAAAAAGTCAGTTGGTGGAATCATTGAAAAACGAGGCCAAGACGGAGGCCATGTCTTATATTAACGAGATCATTGATGAGGCTAAGCTGTCTGCAAATAAAGAAGCTAAAAAGATTGTTGTCAAGACCATTCAACGGGTTGCTACGGAGACGGCCATTGAAAATGCGGTGACTATTTTCCATATCGAAAGCGATGAGATCAAGGGTCGGATCATTGGCCGTGAGGGGCGGAATATCCGGGCGCTTGAAGCTGCTACAGGAATTGAGATTATTGTTGATGATACCCCTGAAGCAATTGTGCTTTCCGGATTTGATCCGGTTCGGCGCGAAGTGGCCCGCCTGGCCCTTCATCAGTTGGTTACCGACGGACGGATTCATCCGGCACGTATCGAAGAAGTTGTTGCCAAGGTGAAAAAGCAGGTTGAAGATGAAATTATTGAAACGGGTAAGCGTACGACCATCGATTTGGGGATCCATGGTTTGCATCCCGAACTGGTTCGCCTGATCGGTAAAATGAAGTACCGCTCATCTTACGGACAAAACCTGCTGCAGCATTCGCGCGAAGTCGCCAATCTTTGTGCCATTATGGCTTCCGAACTGGGGCTGAATACGAAATTCGCGAAACGGGCCGGACTGTTGCATGATATTGGTAAAGTTCCTGATGATGAGCCTGAATTGCCGCATGCAGTGCTGGGGATGAAGCTGGCCGAGAAGTACAAGGAAAGGCCTGAAATTTGCAACGCCATTGGTGCGCACCACGATGAAGTGGAAATGCAAACCCTGCTGGCGCCGATCGTCCAGGTTTGTGACGCCATTTCCGGGGCCCGTCCGGGCGCCCGCCGGGAGGTTGTGGAATCGTATATTAAACGGCTGAAGGCACTTGAAGATCTGGCCCTCTCTTATCCGGGAGTTCTTAAAACCTACGCCATTCAGGCGGGTCGGGAACTGCGTGTAATTGTTGGAAGCGACAAGATCACCGACAAGGAAACCGAACAGTTGTCATACGATATTGCCAAACATATTCAGGATGAGATGACTTATCCCGGACAAATAAAAATTACAGTAATCCGCGAGTTAAGAGCTGTAAATTATGCCAAATAATAAAGAGAAAATTAATGTTGTAAAAAGGCTTCCCGATCCGGGAGGCCTTTTTTAATTTGGTAGTTAACCCAGGATTTCTTTCAACAGGTCCGGACGATTGATCTTTCTCAGTTCTTCCCTGATTTGCTGCTGGTATTCTCGTTTATACCAGAAGAAGTATTTGCGCTGGCTCAGTTTTTCCTTTTTTGATTTGGCTGTAAAAACCGGTTCCATGGTATAGGGGTGAAAACCGGTATAATAAATAACGGTAGCCAGGGTCATGGGGGTGGGTGTAAAATCCTGCACCTGTTCAAGCTTAAAGTCAAGTTTCTTTGTTTCCGCGGCCAGGTTAGCCATATCTTCGTTTTTGCAACCCGGATGACTGGAAATAAAATAGGGGATTAATTGCTGGTTCAGCCCTTCCTGCTTATTGATTTCCTGAAACACCTTATTCAGTTTATAAAACAGGGTGAATGAAGGTTTACGCATGACGTGGAGAACGTCATCCGACGTATGTTCGGGAGCAACTTTCAACCGTCCGGAAACGTGGTGCCTGATCACTTCACGCAGATAGGTCATGTTGTTTTTATTGACCTGCTCATCACTGGTCTTGTTCAGGATCATATCGTACCGGATGCCACTTCCGATAAATGCTTTTTTAACTTTCGGATTTTTCCTGACCTCCCGGTACAGATCGAGCATGGGCTGATGATCGGTATTCAGGTTTTTACAGACCGATGGAAAGATGCATGACGGCCGTTTACATTTGAGGCAAATCTCTTCATGGATCCCTTTCATCTGGTACATATTGGCTGACGGTCCGCCCAGATCAGAAATATATCCTTTGAAATCGGGCATCTGCGTCACCTGTTCCACTTCTTTTAAAATCGATTTTTGGGAACGGCTGGCGATGAATTTCCCCTGGTGGGCAGAAATAGTACAAAAGGTACAGCCACCAAAACATCCGCGGTGAATGTTGATGGAATGCCTGATCATTTCGTAGGCGGGAATGACTCCTTTATTTTTGTATCTGGGGTGAGGCAAACGGGTAAACGGATAATCATGAAAACGGTCAATCTCTTTTTCAGAAAGGGGCGGCCAGGGCGGGTTGACTACCACCTGCTGATCTCCGATCCGCTGAACAATCTTATTCGCTTCGGCTTTATTCGATTCCTCCTCGATATGCATGAAATTCTTGGCAAATTTTTTCTTGTCCTGCCGGCATTCTTCATGCGAATAGAGCTCGATCGTATTCCATTTCTTCTGAGTGGGATAATTCTCATCCGGAGAGCTGAGAAATGCAGTCTGCGGAATATTGGTCAGGCTTCGCGGATCAACTACTCTTTGCACCAGCCGGGCGTATTCGATCAGTGATTTTTCACCCATACCATAAAACAGCAGATCACCCCCGCAGTCTTTCAATACCGAAGGCCTTAATTCATCGCTCCAGTAGTCGTAATGAGTCACTCTCCGGAGTGAAGCTTCAATGCCTCCGACAATTAAAGGCACCTCCGGGAATAACGTCTTCAGGATTTTGCAATAAACAGTCAGGGCATAATCCGGCCTTTTGTCGGTCTGCCCGCCGGGGGTGTAGGCGTCGGCTGATCTTTTCCGTTTATTGGCGGTATAGTGATTTACCATGGTATCCATATTCCCGGAGGTGACTGCGAAAAATAACCGGGGGATCCCCAGCTTTTTAAAATCACGCAGGTCGTCCTGCCAGTTGGGCTGGGGTATAATGGCCACGCGCAATCCTTCCGCTTCCAGTACACGACCAATCACTGCAGCACCAAACGACGGATGATCGACATAAGCATCACCCGTAAACAGGATGACATCCAATTCATCCCAACCGCGTTCTTCAACTTCCCTCCGGTTTGTTGGTAACCAGTCTGTCGTCTGATATTTCTGATAAAGAAGATTCAAACCTGCAAAATTATCGTTCATCCGGCAAATGTATCATGGATTTGGTAAATTATAAAGACTTTCTTGTCTTTTTTGTATCCCAAATAAAAACGACTGGTTTTATAGGTAGATTGCACATAGATTTATACATTAGCACCCATTAACAGGAAGAAATGGAACTAGTAAAACCAAAGGATATCCTTCAAACCAACCCTTTTCTTGCTTATCTGGGGGGTGAAAGTCTTGCCAAGTTTATCATGTATGTGCTCCGTTTCAATAAACTCAATAAAATTTACGGGCAAATTGGTGATAAACACGGTATAGCGTTTATTGATGCATTGATCGGTCTTCTTAAGGTCAGTTATGAAATTGATCCGAACGAACTGAAAAAGGTTCCGAAAACGGGGCCCTTTATTGTTGTTGCCAATCATCCTTTCGGAGGTCTGGATGGAATTTTGCTGATCAAGATCCTGAGCGAAGTACGTCCGGACATCAAAGTCATGGCTAATTTTCTGCTGAAGCGGGTGGAACCCATCAGCGATTTTTTTCTTGCAGTCAATCCCTTCGAGGACCTGAAAGGGACCAAATCGAGTATTGGCGGGATTAAATGTGCCATGGAGCATCTGAAAAAAGGGGGAGGACTTTGCGTATTTCCTGCTGGTGAAGTTTCCAGTTATGACGCCGCCAATAAAATTACTGACCGTCAATGGCAGTATCCGGCCCTGAAGTTTATCAAACGGGCTAATGTCCCGGTCGTGCCGGTTTATTTCCATGGAAAGAACAGCCGTTTGTTTCATCTGATCGGTAAAATACATCCGCATTTGAGGACGGCCAAACTGCCCTCGGAGTTTTTGAATAAGAAAAAGCCTGTTAAAGTGAGGATCGGATCAGCTATTTCTGTGAAAGAGCAGGAAAGTTTTACCGAAATCTACCAGTATGGACGGTATTTGAGAGCAAAAACCTTCAGCTTGAACAGCCGCGTAGAGGTCAAGCGTTTCTTTAATTATTCTCTTTTCAGAAAGCCCAAACCTGAACTGGTTGCGCCTCCGACACCCCAGGAAAAAATACTGGAAGAAATCAAGAGCCTGGAAAAGGAACATTTGTTGTTCAAACTGAAAAATTTTGCCGTTTACTGTTCACCTTCCCATGAAATCCCGTCGATCTTAAATGAAATAGGACGACTTCGGGAAATCACGTTCAGGGAAGTGGGTGAAGGGACAAACAGCAGCATCGACCTGGATGAGTTTGATCTGTATTATCATCAGCTTTTTATCTGGGATCTGGAAGGTTTACGTATTGTAGGTGCCTACCGGATCGGGAAAGGAGCTGATATTCTGCATGAATTTGGTTTGGGCGGATTTTATGTGCAGAGCCTGTTCCGGATGAAGGATGGTTTTATGCCGGTACTGCAGCAATCGCTCGAACTGGGCAGATCGTTTGTGGTAAAGGAATACCAGCGGCAGCCCATGCCTTTGTTCCTGTTGTGGAAGGGGATTTTATATTTCCTGCTGAAGAATCCGGATTACCGTTATCTGATCGGCCCGGTCAGTATCAGCAATAATTATTCGAAAATATCGAAGGAGATGATCATTAAGTTCATCATGGCTCATCATTTTGACTGGAATATGGCCAGGCTGACCCTTCCGCGCAATGCTTTCAAATTCAAAAGCCAGGATCCGAATATCAATGTGATCACCGAAAACATGAGCGACATCAACAAGCTGGATCAGATCATCGGGGATGTGGATGAGCTGAATACCGGGTTGCCGGTGCTGCTGAAAAAATATATCAAGCTGAATGCGAAGATCATTGGCTTTAATGTGGATCCGATGTTCAATAACTGCCTGGATGGCTTGATCCTGCTTGATGTTTATGACGTGCCGAAGAATGTAATCGAGTCGCTCTCGAAGGAAGTCAATGACGGGTCTATTTTGAACCGGTTTTATTGGAACAGGGAATGAAGGCGGGGTTTCACCCCGGACCCCAGTAACTCTTTTGCCTTGAAGCAAAAGAGTTACCAGAAAAATTCAAGGCTGTGTTTGCTCGGCCTAAAAACAAGGCCAGACTAAAAGCTAAGGTATAAATTGCTGTCGCCGTAGCTCAGGAAGCGGTAGTCGTGCTGAAGAGCATGGTCGTAGACCCGTTTCCAGTCGTTGCCCAGGTAAGCCGAAATGAGCAGCAGCAGGGTGCTTTGCGGCTGATGGAAATTGGTGATCATGCCGTCAACAAGCCTGAACCGATAGCCCGGAACAATGATAATTTTGGTAGATGCTGAAATAGCGGTACGGTTTTGTTTGATCATGACGCTGAGAATGGCTTCCAAAGCCCGATTCTTCGGGATATCCGTTGCTTCTTTATAAGGCGCCCACTGTTCGATGTGAAGCTGATCAAGAGGCTGTGATGGTTCTTTGAGGAGTATTATTCCAATCCAGTACAGGCTTTCCAGTGTCCGGATGGAGGTTGTTCCCACCGCGATTAGCTTTTCCTGGTTCATCAGCAGTTTTTCGATCAGCTTCCGGCTCACAACGATTTGTTCCGAATGCATTTCATGATCAGCAATCGTATCCGACTTGACCGGCCTGAAGGTCCCCGCTCCCACATGAAGGGTCACTTCATCCCATTCGATCAGCTTTTCTTTCAGACTTTTGAATACGTCATCTGTAAAATGCAAGCCTGCTGTCGGCGCCGCCACTGAGCCTTTGATTTTGGAATAGATGGTCTGATACCGTTCCAAATCGCTTGCTTCGGTTTCGCGGTGCAGGTATGGTGGGATCGGGAGAACACCGGCTGCTTCGATCAGTGAAGCAAAGTCGGTCTCCGGATTGTCCCAGCTAAAATGAACCTGTACTGTGGCATCATGCTGAGGCCCTTTTTCTGCCCGGAACCGGACAGCTTGCCGGTTCACAGTCACTTCTTTTTCCAGTATTTCATTTTTCCATTTTTTCAGGTTTCCGACCAGGCAGTTCCATGTGCATTGGCGGGTTTGCTGAAAAACCAATTGATAATCGGCCGGTTCGACCGGATCGAGACAGAAAATCTCAATTTGAGCGCCTGTTTGTTTTCGGAACATCAGCCTGGCCCGGATCACTTTGGTATTATTGAAAATCAGCAGGCTTTTTGCGGGGAGGAAGTTTGCCAGTAACCCGAATTCAGAATCAGAGATCTTTCCGTTACGCCACACCAGTAGTTTGGACTGATCGCGTTGAGGCAGCGGATACCGGGCAATCCGATTGTCAGGCAAAGCATAGTCCAGTGCCTGAACACGCAGATTAAAAACAGATGATTCTATATTTTCCGGTTTCATGGGCGCCAAAATTACAGAATAAACAGATGCAATGAAACAGCCATAAGAGCTAATGTCCATGCGAACCGAAAATGAGTAAATGGCTATTCCATCCGTTGGGATTTTAATTGAAAAACAGAAGCAGATACGAAAATTATACGAACCAATTTTGAAAATTTACACAGATGAAAATGATTACTTTTGTAAAAAAAATAACAGATATGTATAAGCTAGGAGATCGGGTGAAGTTTTTGAATGACGTAGGTGGTGGAACTGTCACGAAGATCATTGGTAAAAATATGGTTCATGTGGAGAACGAGGATGGATTTGAAATTCCTGTTCTCCTCTCAGAGATCATTTTGGATTCCGGTCATACCATTCCGGGAGAGAAGCCAACCGTGGAACAATTTGTCAGACAGGCCAAGGCCGAGGTTATTCCGGAGGAGGTTGTTGCTGAAGAACCGCCGGTACTGATTAAAGGAAATGATGAGCCTCAGTTTTATCTGGCCTTTGTTCCCGAAAACAGCAATAATCCACTGGAGGGACAGACGCAGATCTTTCTGATCAATGACTGCAATTTTTTTCTCCTTTATCATTACAGCCACTTTAACGGAACGGAATACGAGACCATTGAGGCAGGGAAGCTGGAACCCAATACCAAATTGATTTTGGGAAGTATTGCGCAGGCCGACATTGCCAAATTACCTGAGTTTAGCTTTCAGTTGATTTATTATAAAGCAAAATCAAACAGCCTCGAAAAGCCCGTCACCCGGAAAATCAGCGTGAACCCTGTGAAATTCTATAAAGCGGGAAGCTTTTCAAAGTCCGGTTTCTTTAAAGAGAAGGCCATGCTGTTCAAGTTGAATGAAACGGAAATGGATCGGGCAGTGGAAAAGCTGACTGATAAAGAAGTAAAAAAGGTGATCAAATTGAAAGAGCCAGCCCGTCAGCCCCAGGCTCAGCTTAAAGTTGAAACACCTGAACTGGTTGAGGTCGATCTGCACATGCATGAACTGGTTGACAGTACAGCAGGTCTATCCAATAAAGAAATGCTCGATTTTCAGATGAAAAAGTTCAATGAGCAGATGGAAACAGCGATCGCCAATCATAACGTGAAGAAAATTGTGTTCATTCACGGGCTTGGAAACGGTGTGCTCAAGCAGGAATTACGCCGGGAACTAAATACCCGGTACAAGAAATATCCCTTTCAGGATGCCAGTTTTCAGGAATATGGCTATGGCGCAACCATGGTCATTATCAGAAAATGAAATTGAGCAACCGGGGATTGCATCATGGAGCAATCCCCTTCATTTCAGGAAATTTTTTCTCCCTCAATTTCAACCAGTAAATCTTCCCTGCAAATATCGGCCACGACAAAATTCATCGGCACATCATAAAAATGATCCCTGCAGATCGATTTCACCTTTATAATATCGGCGTCGTTTTTAACATAGACCCTTACGTACGTGTATTTGTCCGGAAAAACCGTTATCCACGGGCAATGGCGATTCAGATTCGACTTGCTTGTTAGCGCTTCAATATTTCTAATCGTGATCAAGGTTTGCTCTTCCACATTGCCTGCGGCAACAGTCTCCTGTCCGATAATCGCAGCAGTACCTGATATCATTAATCTGGACGCTTTCCCAGTTGTAATTAAGAGCGCTCTTTCGAACTGAGGCGTTTGTTTTTTATGATCGGCCAATCCTTCCCTCAGTACCGATAGTCCGTATTGATAGGAGTCCAGTTGATTTGGGTTACTGATGGGGATAGTCCGTAACGTTTCATTTCCTTTGATGAGGCAACATTCGATTGAAACACCGTTAAAGTCAACGCCAATGCCTGTTGCAGCGGGGTAGGCAGGAACAGTTCTGTGTTTGGAATAAAATTTCGCCCGTGCTTCATTAAACTGCTGATAATGCTGACTTTTTTTCCCGTCGACTTCCCGGATACTGAAAATTTGTTCCACATAATTCCATTGCCGGACAATGTGATTGCCATTTGAACCGATCTGCCCGAACGTATCCAAGAGCTGACTGAAGGAATTGACAGCAGACTGATAAATGCTGTTTCCCATTCTCCCTTCGGTCCCTGCCAACCAGATTTCTGAGTAATCCTTGTTGAAAATCCTGCAATATTTAACCGGACCTACATGTCCGTATTCCATATTTGAATGAAATGAATCTGCAACTCCTGCCTCTATGACTACCAGATAAGGTTTTTCCGGCGATTGTGACACTACACTTACAGGCAGATCGTTTGCGACGAATGTTTCTTTAATCCGGGCCGAATACTGATGAAAGTCCTCTTTGTTCTGTGCTGTTATGAAAACCCTTATAATGAAAGGTTTATACGGATAATGGTCAGCCAGAAATGACTGAAAGCGGTTAAAGCAGTCAAGCCATTGAATTGCGAAATTTCCGGGCAGTTCCGGTTTAAAGATGCGATACATTGGTTTCACCATACAAGCTGCTGCTGATTCTCCGATTGCTGTCTCCATATTTATCTCTCTTTTACTTCATCCGGAATTATTATTCCCGCTGTTCTACGTTTTCGCCTTCTGATTGCAATAAAGCTCCTATTTCATTTGGATCGATTTCTACTGGTTGATTTACAAATTCGGGAATATTATAGGAAAACAACATCGCATCGGACGCATCAGGATCTTGCTGAGGCAAGAGAAAAGGTTTGCCAATCCGGCCATTACAATCGAGGTGGGCAATAAACGGACGGGTATAAAATCCATCGATGCGGCGGCTGCTGAAAACAAACCATCTGGAATTGGATGACCACGAATGGTAGCTTTCTGCTCGACTGCTGTTAACTTCGTCTATTGCCTGGCAATTCCCATTTTGCAAATCGAATAAATACAAGTCAGCTTCCTCGTGCCAGATTGAAAAATTTCCATAGTCAGTGAGGGTAAACATGATGTAACGGCCATCGGGCGAGGGGCGTGGAAAAGTGACACTTTTTTTTAGCGCAGAGGCATTGAAAAGGGTATCGACTTTTTTGCCAAAAGTTTTGTTTTCGGGATCGAAGGAGATCCTGCAGAGGTTATATCTTACTTCCTGGTACCCGGAGGGGAATTCTTTGGCTGGCGATGCACAAAAATACAGGCTTCGCCCATCGGGAGAAAAGCTTGGAAAGGTTTCAAAAATCTTTTCAGACATAATCTGGTCACAAAGCAATGCCTGGTTTTCTGCAATATCATAAACCAGCACGTCCGATTTCAGGTCAACTACTTCGATCCTTTTTCCCTTTGATTCGTGGAAAACCTGTTTAATATTATTCACCGAATAGGTAACGAATTTACCCGAAGGGTGCCAAAACGGATAAACGAAATTAGAAATGGTCTTTGGTGTTTTGGTATTCAGCAGACTGATCTGATTATGAACTTTTAAAATGGTACCGCCTTTGGGACCTCTCATATGAATATTCAGGAAGGAGGGATCTGTGAGGCGAAAGGAATGACAGTTAACGCAACTTCCCGGAACAAGCGTATTTACAATGATCGGATCCTGATTATAATTGGATAAATTACGTTGGTAAATGCCCATTTTACTGTAAACTTCATAGCCGGGTGCGATTAACCGGTAAACTAATCCGTAGTCGATCGGATCATCGCTGACAGCGATCGAAAAAGGTGCATATCTGATTCTGCGTCCGTTTTTTTGAACCGATACGGTTATTGTAATACTTTGGCCTGCGCTGGCCGAAAGTAATTCTTTCCAGTCTTTTTGAGGAATTTGTATGAAATCACGTCCTGACAATAAGAATGCTTTTTCCCCGGCGCCTTCAATTTTTGCATAAACTGCTTCACTATTTTCAAGTATCTTAAAATTCAAAGGGGCTATGGAAGCAGGAACGGTTACTCCGGCATAGTCGGGAAAAATTGGCGGCTGTTGGTTTTTTATTTCATCCGTGAAGACCTGTTGACGGCAGGCTGTAATAATGAAAAGTAACCGGATAATTTGTATGATCGGTAAACGGTTCATGTCAAAATATTTAATTTCTGTAATGTAAATAATACCAGAAAGTATCTGAAAAATCCTTACAGAGCAAGCTTTCAGCTTCCGGTTGGGTTGTATACACCTCCGCGTATTTTTTCACACGGACTTTGACGGTGTTGCTGATGGGATACGGTATGTTTTGCGTCGGATCATGATGCTTTAGTCCCCAAATATAAATGAGAGCCTCCTGGTAGCTTTCAGGGACATTAACCGGATAGAGCAGTTCTCCGGCCGGATAGTATTCCATGAAATGCAGAATATCTTTTTTCAGCAGGCAACAAGCCATCAGGTATTCAAAAGCCATCCGGTTTTCCTTGTTTTGTATGAAAAGATTTCCCAGCATCATTTCTTTTTCAGATTCGCTGAAGAGAAAATCTTTTTTGGTCCGGATTTTCCTTAACAGTCCCCATTCCGGATGTTTTTCAATGGATTCTTCGCTTTGCATGATCTTCAGGGTATGATCGGCCCAATTTCTGTAATAAAATGTTTTTCGAAGCAATCTCAGGTATTTACCGGCCAGGTCATAGTTTCCGTTGATCAGGTTCGTCTCGGCCAGACGCATCACGGAACGTACGCTTTTTTGATAATCGGGCAAAGCTTCCATGGATTCAAAAGCCAGTCGTTGGGCTGTATTGATAAATCCCAGATGATAATACACTTCACCGGTCATGCAGGGGATCGTGAAATCGCGTGCAAAATCAGGAAGCAGGCCGCCCATGCCGTTTTGGTAATAATGAAACATTCGTTCACCCAACAGATTATGTTTGGCCAGTGCCAGGTTTAAACAAACAACTGAAAGCGGGCTCAAGGGCGATTTTTTGTCAGCGTTCTCTAAAATCCGGTCCCAATGACGCATCCGGGTATGGAAATCATATTCCATGACCTCTTCTTTTGACAAGTCGGTTGAATTTGAAAGGAGAAACCATGTTCCGGGAATTAACACAGCCATTTGAAAAATTAATACCCGTGACATTGTGAACCGTTTTATCCGCTTCGAGATGAAACATGCCGCAAATGGAATGAGTAGGATCAGTATTCCTGCAATTCCAACAGGATAGGGCATCATGACTGGATATCGGTAATAGTTAACTCCGGAGAAGAATTTAAATAAAGGGTATTGGACTGACAATTGCTTAGCCAGCAAAGGTAAGGCGGCTGACAGCAGGATCATGATGGCTGAGAAGGTAATCAGCAGCACCGGTTTAAATTGCTTTCGGATCGATTCCCTAAGCATGATAAAAGCCGGGAATAAAATGAAAACACCTCCTGTAAGCCAATAAAGCACAGGAATAACCGAGATTGACATGATGACCCGTGTGACAACACGATTCATTAACAGGTAAAGCCAAATAAAAGCAGCAACCAGGACAAATGCAGCCAAACCACCCATCAGGTAGCTTTCGTCACAAAGCAGCGACCAATACAAAACGGAGGGTACAAAAGACAAAGGAACAAATGCCGGACCAGCCCCAATTTTGAGGGAGACCGACCAGATGATCCGTTGGAGCATGGTCAGCAGAACGGCAATGATGAATGATCCAATGAAAGCATAGAAATAGAATTGTGTGAGGAAATTGCCGGTATAATCGCAAAAACCTCCCGGTTTTTCCCAATAAGTATAAAAATAATCCGGGGTAAACAGAAAAAGCTGGAATTGTTCCTGGTAATGCAGGTGATACGGATACAGGAAAGTAAAAAAAGTATAGACCGACAACCCAAACGCGAGCGAAAAAAAATTTTCAGCAGTGAAGATGCGTTTTGATATTTGTGTGTTTTTTTTCATCGTTCTCCTCCCACATTCACTATTCGTTTAGAAAACTTTTTTAGCCTCCGTTTCTTTGTAAATTTTTTTTACATCCCTCGCATCATAAGGGGTCTTTCCTGTTGACAATTCAGGAATGTTAAATGATTTCAGTGTGTTATCGTAAAATTCAGGATCCGCTTGCGGCAGAACGAACGGCTTATGTGCACGACCTGTTGAATCGATATAGGAAAAATAAGGTTTGCCGTAGATCCCGTCGTCCCGTTTACTGGCAAAGACAAACCACCGGCTGTTTGATGACCAGCTGTGGTATGAATCGGAACAGGTATCATTGACGACCTTTAGTTGATCGGTTTTCTTTGTTTTCAGGTCGATCAACTGAAGATTGGCTTCCCTGTGCCAGATCGGGAAAGTGCCGTAGTGAGCTGTTGTAAACAAAAGATATTTGCCATCAGGAGATGGTTTGGGAAAGCTGGCAGAACCATCCATCTCTTTTGCATTCCATATCGTATCTGCGGCAGTTCCGATCATTCCGGTTTCAGCATCAAAAGCGATACGGCAAATATTGTATTTCAGCGACTGAATGCTGTCAGGAAGCGGAACATAACCTGCAGCGCAAAAGTAAATCCATCTTCCGCAGGCAGAAAAGGCCGGAAAAGTTTCATAGGTGTTTGAATCAGACAGGCAAGGCTGTGTGATGATCTTGTTTGAATCAAAGTCCAATACAACCAGATCGGATGCCGAATCATATACTTCCAGACGTCTGGTTGCATCGGTATGAAATTCAGGGATGATGACGTTGGTCGAAAAAACACCATAACGGCCTAAGGGATGAAAACCGCCATATACGGCATTGGAGATCATGTTCTGGTTCCTGATGTTGATTTTATCGATCTTCCCGTTCCTGTTCAGGATCGTGCCACCATTTTTGCCACGGATATGAAACATGGACAGGGAAGGATCCTGTCCACCGTAAACATGGCAGTTCATGCAGCTTCCGCTGTTCAGGTTATTATCGGCGATCACCCGTTCGTCGAAGGTCCTGAGGTCCCGTTCAATCAGTTGGATCTTGTTCCAGACCTCATAGCCGGGTTCTATGAGGCGGTAACTTAAATAAGGATCGACCGGATCTGGCTTTACGTACCATTTAAATGGCAGGTAATGGATTTGCTTACCTTTGGTTTTTGTTACAACCGATACAAACAGTGTTTGTTGAGCTGCAGATTTCATCATTTTTTTCCACTTTCTTAGCGGAATCCTGATCTTTTGGTTCCCCGCTACCCTGATTGTCCTGTTTTTCCCGGTAATGGTAACAGTTACCTGATCTGCAGGGGTACGTAATATGAAATTAAGAGGTGCGATATTGGAGGGGATGGTCACATCCGTATAATCCGGATAAACGAGAGGATATTGCAACGATACCGTCACCTGCGGCTCTTCGTGGCAGGCGGGCAAAATTGCGATTAACAGGTATGTGATCCATGTCCGTCTCATTTGTTCATAATTTAATTTTTGTTCTTCCTGAATGTGGCAAAATGATAATAATACCAATACGAATGATTGTAATTAGTCGGGATTTGTTTCAAATTGCCCTTTGCTTTTTCATATTCATTTGAATAGCTTATAAAGCTGCTGACTTTTTCTGCAGGTATTCCATATTCATTAACTTTTTCCCTTGAGGCGCCCGATTTGAAAAGCAGAATTAACAGGGCTTCACTGTAAGATGAGGGCAGCGGCCTTCTGATCAGGCGTTCATGTTGATGGTATATCTTTTGAAAAGAATTTAAATCTTTATTCAGCAGGTGATAGCAGAGCAGGTAATCGAGTGCGATGCGGTTACCCTCGGTTTGATCCAACAGAAAATTCAGGGATTGCAGATAATCGTTTGATTTTCTCAATGAATCGGTTTTCGCGATTTGGTTTCTTTTAGCTGAAAGCCAGGCCGGTTCTTCTCCGGTTTGGATTAATTTTATTCTGTCGGTTGCCCATTTTTTGTGAAAGAGTGTTTTCTCCAATAGCCGTAAATATTTGGCGGCTGCCCGATAATCGTGGGCCACAAGGTTGATTTCTGCCAGGCGTTTCACCATTCTTGAGCTGCGTAGATTGGGAGAAAAAGTCATGCCCAGCATCGCTGAATGCTGAGCCATATTCAGATCGCCGGTCAGGTAATACGCTTCGCTGCTGAACAGGATGTTTTGCCAGCTTTCGCTGGGCACGACCGGTAGAAATAATCCTTGCGTTGCAGGTTGATAAAACTCCGGAAAATGATCCGGCAACTGCCCCAGACGAGAAAGGGCAATATTTATGTAATAAGCGGAGAGTCGATTTTTAAGTTGGTACTTACGGGATAGATGAAGCACCCTTCCTGTATTCCCGAAATAAGTCTCGCTGTCGAGCGAAAGAATTTTTTCAAATTTAAAATTGCCGTAACTGCCGATTCCCCCGCCTAAAATGATCAGGAACATCAGGGGAATGCCGGTCATGACAAAAGGTACGTGTCTTTGCGGAAGTCGTTTGACGATGACCGCCATGATCAGCGTGATCAGAACAGCAGGGATAAGCAGGATACTAACAGACAAGGTTGCCGGGAAAAGATATGCTTGGGGTATGGTGACCAGATACAGCTTGGAGAATAAGTAAGGTACCAACAGAGCTAGGAAAATGAAGCTAACCGGTTTAAACAGCTTTTGTCGACCATTCATCCAATCGTTGGCAACGATCAGTGACACCAGAACGAACAAGGCGCTGCCCGCTAACCAGTATGCCAGGAAAATCAGTGCAATGCCGGTGGTCAGGGCTAGTTTCCGGTTTTCAATGGCATGACAGGCAATAAAAAGAACAAACGATAGGATCAGCGCAACCGATACTGAAACAGGGTGCAGTAAATGACAATACAGAGTAAAATCAACTCCTGTTGGTAAAAGAGCCCATAAACAGGATCTTATTGATTTGGTGATGATCCGGATAATTTTTGAGCAAAGGAACCATTCCAGCAACAATAAAAAAGTCAATACCAGGGGACCTCCTCCGCGGAGGTAAAAGAACTGGGTCAGAAAGTCACCGGTGTAACAACTTAACCAGGCCGGCCGGTTAAAATAAGAGAGAAAATACTCTTTAGAGTAAAGGAACAGGAGGATCTGTTCCCGGAAGAACAGATGATAAGGATAGAAGAAATGGAAAAACAGAAATGAGGAAGCAGCAATTCCTGCTCCGCATGTAAGACACAATATCTTCCAGTTTGCCTCCATTTGCTTTCAGTTGTTCGGGGCGGCAAGTTTTTCCTTCAGGCTGGGAGAAAAAGAACTGCCCATCAATTTCAGAATACAATCGCCAACTGCATTCCCGCGATTATTTTTGATGAAATTAAAATGAAAATCTTCGGTCATGTATTGGAGGGAGTCGATTTGCTGATGAATGGCACGGTCATCGTCTGTTTGAGCGGATCGGGCAATCAATAGCAATTCATTCATATTTTGATCGAACAATATTTTATGATTTTTCCAGTGCTGAAGGGAATCGTTTAAACTTGTTCCGCTGACGGTGCTGGATCTTCCAAAATTGATCCGGATTGTTCCCGGTTCCTTTGCTATAAGTATTTCCTGAAGCTGTAGCCTAAGTAACGGACGGGTTCTGATAATAAAGATTTCATTTTTTCGGACAGGACCGTGAAATATAAATCTTCTATTTATGATAGGAACGGAGTCAACTTTTTCTTTCGTGGCATTTTCAAACGGAACCATAAAAACGAACTCATCATCAAAAGACCGATCCGGCAGTTGGCCTTCTATCCGGCATTCATTGCTTCGTTTGCAACAGAACAAGGCAGAGAGAACCAAGAGAAATGCGAAATGCTTCATATACGGTTGTTTCGTTTTTCAAGCTGGAGATAAATAAGAGGACAGACAAGTGCCTGTCCTCTTATTTGAAGCGTTAAATTCTTAATTTGCAGCCCTGAACATCCAGAACCATGCAGTTCCCCACGAGCCTGATCCAGGTTCAGGCCATGCCAGTGAAAGTTTATCATTCGTTAGGTTCAGAATGTCATATTCATAAACAGGGGCATTTCCGTGATTTGGCATTTTCCCTGCCAAAACGGTGACATTTTTTGTATTCAGTTTTCCTTTGGCCCAGACATTACCTCCGTCATCCATCGTTTTTAAGCTCATATCGAATGAGAATGATCCAACCATTGTAGTCGTTCCGCTTTCGTTCGATTTGGTTAATTTTGAGCCTTTCACGGCAAACGTCATATATCCGTTGGCTCCGTAATCAGGATCGTTATCGTCCATCGATGCTTTGTTATTGGTCCACCAACCTGGCGAGGTATTCCCTTTATATCCGCCATTACCCCAGACGGCATTGGCGGTTTCATCCCAAACCCATTTTTTCTCACCGGAACCGCAGAGCAAGCCCCACTCTTCTGGAACATTGATCAGGGTATCCACCTGTATCGAAATGGTTTTTGTAATGAATGTTCCATCATGATTTAATCCGGTAAAGATGATCTCATTTGTTCCTTTTAAAACAACCTGGACTGTTGTTTTGGTCTTTGTGGTTATCCCACTGCCGTAATCCCAGGAAGTGAGCGCTTCAATGCCGTCACTGTTGAGATCGATATAATTTGAATTTTTCCCTTCAATAACCTGGGGGGTTGCCGATATTGCCAGGTCATCGGCTGTAACAGCACCACTCATGATATCGCGGTCTTCAGCCGGATCACAAGCTACCAAAGCGGTTGCGGCTATAAACCAGATATAAATTAATCTTTTATTCATAATCGTTCGAATTGAATTAGGTTAAGTATTATTCATTCCAGCTTACAAAGACAGCAGAGGCATCCCATCCTGTATTTTGTTTTAGCACGCCGTTTGAAAGATCAATTTCAGATTGGGGTATAGGCATGAAACCTTTTGTCGCGTCATATCGCGCAGCATAACCTGCTCCCTGATCCTTCATGGTGGTGGCTAATCCACGGTTATAGATATCGGATCCCAATTGTTTGATTAAAGCATCTTTTGCAATTCCCCAGCGGCGGATATCACTCCATCGTGTGCCTTCGAATGCGAGCTCCCAGCGACGCTCATTTCGCAGGGCAGTTTCAGAATAAGCAACAGAAGGAAGACCAGCCCGTGCCCGAACTTCATTTATACCGTCTGCGGTGCTTGTCAGTTCGGAATGCATCAACAGGGCATCGGCATAACGGATTATACACAGATCTACTTCGTGACTCAGTTGGAAATTGTCCGTTTCACCATCACCGTAATATTCTGTTGAAGAAGTGAAGCTATTGTATAAGGTTTTAATTGTTCCATCCGAATTATACTCCTTTGCAGCAGTTGTGGCAATAATCTTCTTTTGCCAGAACCCGGATTCTTCCATTTGCTTGTCAGCGCCGTAAATGTAACCAGAGGTTTGTGGGCCGTCCAGAATGGAAGCTGCCCTCCGTGGATCGTTCGGTTCCGCTGCTTTCCATTCGTTCCAAAGCTTTGGACTGACAGGTCCCGCACCCCAGCCTTGTCCAAATGGGAATAGATTTTTGTACTGATCAGCTCCGCCATGACTACGGATAGCGAAATGCAGCATATATTGGTTCGAATAACCTATTGTTGTACTCCAATCGGCCAGATGCGAACATTTTATTACAAACATGTGTTCTGGATTGGCTCCGTCTTTCACCCAGTCAGGTGCATCCTGGACGTATGGATAATCCTTTTTGGAGACTTTGTTTGAATAAGGCCATAAGCTGCGGAAATCACTGACCAGATCATGGCCGCTGTTTGCAATGCAGTCTTCGAGACCACTGATCACCTCTGCTTTTGTAACGGTTCCTGATATTGCACCGTCTTCTCCCATAAGGGGAAGGGCATCCTTACTGTAGAATCCTGTGTAGAAAAGAAAGACACGGGCCAGGAGCGCTTCGGCCGCCCATTTTGTAAGGTGACCCTCACCTGAGACCGTTTCATTCCATTTTTTTGAAGGCATGATACTGATCGCTTTTTTCAGGTCGGATGCGATGAATGCATAGACGTTTTCGGCGGGAGCCTGAGCCGGATATTGCTGTGCTTCAGTAACATTACGGGGTACGCCTGTGATTAACGGAACATTGCCGAATAATTCAACAAGTTCATTGTAAAAGAAGGCACGGAGAAATAATGTTTCACCCATTAACTGATTGCGCAATTCTTCGTCAGCAACCTTATCCAGATTGGCAATCGCCATATTTGCCCGGCTAATCCCGGAGTAGCGGTCAGCCCAGAAGGTTTGGAACCGGTCCATGTTCGTGTAAAGGAGATGATCAAGAACCTGCATGTCTTTGTCATTTTCACCTCCACCTCCGAAACGGTCGTCTGATGCTAATTCGGCAGCATAGAAATAGGTATTTTGAACATTTGCAATTGGCTTATTCAATGTTGCATAAACACCTGTGACCACCTGAATGGCATCATCGGCTGTGGTGGGGTAATTCCCCTCGTTTTTCTTCACATAACTCTCCGAGTCGAGGTAGTTCTCGCATGCGGTAAACAACAGGGTAACCGCGGCTAAATATAGTATCTGTTTCATAGTCTCATTAAAATTTAAGATTAACACCAATCAAAAACGTTCTTGGGCTTGGATAATAACCTAAGTCAATTCCTGATACCCAGCTCTCATCATAACCATAGCCAATTTCAGGATCCATGCCGGAATACCCGGTGAAAGTGTACAGATTTTGAGCTGTCACAAATAAACGGGCCTGCCTCAACGGAATATTTCTCAAAAGTCTCTTAAAATCATATCCTAAAGTAACATTCTGGATTTTCAGGTAATCGCCATCTTCAATGTAGATATCCGAAATATTCTGCCAGTTGGTGTGGCTGCCCGAAGTTAACCTGGGCAGTTTATTGGAGCTTCCTTCGCCGGTCCAGCGTCCAAAAATATCTGTTGTGTAATTTTGGAGCGGAGAATCGGCAAATGAACGGTAAGATTTGGCGATTTGTTGTCCGAGAGCTCCCGTTCCTGTTATGCTGAAATCAAATCCTTTGTATGAGCAATTGAAGTTTAATCCGATAATATAATCAGGATTGGGATTTCCGATCATGGTCCGGTCGTTTTCCGTGATTTTTTCATCATGAGTTGTATCAACAAAAATCAGGTCGCCCGGTTGTGCCCCGTCATATTTTGCAGTTGTGTTTTCTACCTGATCCCAGTTCTGGAATACACCATTCGTTTTATAACCAAAGAAATAGCCAATCGGATAACCTTCCTGTGCCCGGTACATTTCAGTTGTTCCCTGGCTTAAAACATTGGCTTCCCCGTGGATAATTCCTTCGGTATTTGCAATCTCTTTTACTTCGTTCTCATAGTAAGCAAGATTTAGGGTAGCCCCATACTGGAATTCACCGTTCATGTCGTTCCATGTCAGAGCCAGTTCCAGTCCTCTGTTTTCAACATCACCACCATTGATTGCGGGTGGATTTAGTCCCCATACTGCCGGGATGGGGGCAGTTACCAGCCAATCGATGGTTGTTTTTTTGTAGGCGTCGAAGCTTATGCCCAGCCTTGAATCCAGGAACCTGGAATCAAATCCGATATTGATTTGTTCTGAGGTTTCCCAGGTCACATCCGGATTTGACAGAATGTCGGCGTATCCGCCTACCGTCTGAGTTTTCTTGTCGGCAGCGAAGTAATACCCGTTACTCATGTCAAAAGCGAACGTTGACAGGTACTGGAAAGGATCAATGGAAGCATTACCATTCTGTCCCCAACTCGCGCGCAGTTTGAAAAAATTCAGCCAGTTCTTGGAATTTTGTAAAAACGATTCGTTCGTAAGTACCCATCCGCCAGATACTGATGGAAAGTATCCCCATCTTTTACCTCGGGCAAAGTTGGATGAGCCGTCGGCACGCATGATAAGTGATACCATATAGGTTTCATTAAAATTGTAATTGATACGTCCAAAGAACGAGGCCAGGGCGCCTGATCCCCATGGAGAACCTCCCGCGCCTCTTTGCGACAGTTCAGTGGGTTTGGTGTTGTCAACCCATGCATTATCAAAAGAACCGGGGAAAATTGAATTGTTCCCGCTGGCGCTGACATTCGAACCCATTCCCCATTTCTCGATCGACTGTCCCGCCACGACGTCGAAGTTATGATGCCGGGCTATAGTAAACTGATAGGATAATGTATTATCAAGCGTTTTACTATAGCCGGAACTTGCGTTTTGACTCACTTCATCAATGGTGACATTGGTGTTATTGGATAAATGGCGGATCCCGTCATATGAACGATAAGCCGATGCATTCATCTTGTATCCGAATTGCGATCTGAAGATCAAGTTCTTCACGGGTTGGATTTCGACATAAGCGCTGGCCTGTAACCCATAGTTTTCAGAAAGATTTAAACCCCGGCTTGACAATGCCATTTCGGCGATTGGATTACCCGTATTGCCATCAAAGTCCCATCCGTTTTCAATTTTGTCGTCATAATCATAGAAATTACCTTCTGCATCGTAAGCCGGTAATAACGGATTTCCGATCAGTAAGTCATGGACTGAGTTCCAGTATATATTTCCAATGGCAATACCTGATTTGGTATTGGTATTGTAGTTCAAGGTCTGTCCGATCTTGATGATGTTCATTCCGTCTTCTTCCAACAGGATATGATCGGAATTAATCCGGGCGGTATAGCGGTTATAATCGGACTGTACCGGTTTACCCAAAATTCCTTCCTGCGAGGCATAGGAGAACCCTAAAGCAAAACTGGACTGCTCGTTTCCGCCTGTCAGATTAAATGCGTGGTTTTGTATTGGAGCAGCTTCGTTGTAGGATTCGTCCATCCAATTCGTTCCCTCCCATGAGCCTTCTGTAATGGAATTGTATAAGTCCTCGGGAAGCAGATTCGCCCAGTCATAGACCGGATTGCCTTCGTTGAAACGGATTTCGTCCTGAATAGCCATATACTCTTTTGCTTTCAGCAGGGGTGGCATTTTGGCGACATATTGAAAGCCGTAGTTCCCGTCATAAGAAAGCTGAAGTTTACCAGTCTTACCCTTTTTGGTTGAAATCAGGATTACGCCGTTTGCTGCACGGGCACCATAAATTGCGGCCGAAGCAGCATCTTTTAGCACATCAACCGATTCAATATCAGAAGGATTAAGTACGTTGATGTCGCCCCCTGCAACACCGTCAATAACATAAAGAGGAGAAGGATCGCCTGTTGTTCCGATTCCCCTGATAGTAACCTTAAATCCCTCTCCGGGCTGGCCTGAACTTTGAGTAATATTAACTCCGGGGCTTTGGCTTTGCATCGCACTCAAGGCACTGAGGGTACTCAATTTTTGAAGGGCTTCTCCATCGACCTGAACGGTTGCACCGGTTGTCAGTTTCTTTTTCTGAACGCCGTAACCAATAGCAACCACTTCTTCCAGTCCGATTGTTTCATCTTCAAGGGTAACCTGGATAAATGACTGGTTGGCAACTTCCACTTCCATCGTTTTCATCCCTACGAATGAAAATACCAGAACAGCATCGCCAGGGACATTTTTGAGGCTGTAACTCCCATCCGCACCGGAAATTGTTCCATTGGTTGTTCCCTTAACGGCAATTGTAGCGCCGGGAACGGGAACTCCCTCAGCGTCTGTTACTTTGCCGTTTACTACGAATGACTGGCGTGGCTGCTGAGGACTAAAGTTATCTTCAGTGAGTGCTATTTGGCGGTCATCTATTTTATACCTGATCCCTGTATTTAAGAACAGCTTATCCAGAACTTCCGTTATAACCCGGTCACTGATCTGAATGCTGACATTCCGTTCTACATCGACAAACTGTCCGTTATACATAAAATAGAAGTCCGTTTTATCCTCAATGTCCTGTAAAACTTTCCGAATTGTCGTATTCGTGAAATTCAGAGAGAGACGGGTGTTCTGAGAGTAGGAAGGGAGAGCAAAACCCTGCGATATCCATAACAGAAAAATTGTCACTGTTAACCTCATAATTTTCAATAATTTTAATTTCCATATTTGATTTGCTATGGAAATTGTCATTAAATAGTTTTTTTTCATAATTTCGTCATGATTTGAATTGTAACGTTCAAGTTAATTGGTGTCCGGAAGTTGGAAGCTTCTCAGGCACAAAGGAAACGGAGGTGTTCACGCACCTCCTTTTTTTGCGTTTTTTTTATTTCATGGGCATATTGTTTTTGGTTTTTATTCGGATTATACTTTTTGAATTTTCTGAATGATTATTTTTCACCAAATCACATTCCAGATGGGAAGTGTATTCCAGCAGTTGAAGGATTTGTTCCAGGCTTTCATTTTTTATGGTAGCCGTGTAGCGATAATTGTTAATACCCGGGTCTTCGACGACAATTTTCACATTGTACCATCTTTCCATACGTCTGAAAACATCAGCCATCAGCTCGTCCCTGAAAATCAGAACACCATGAGTCCATGCCGTGTATTTTTCGGTATCGGTTTTTTCTATTTTAAATCCGGTATCTCCTTTTTTATACCGGGCAATTTCGCCGGCGCTCAAGGTGATGAATTTTTCGGCATCTGAATAAGCGCCTTCAAAGAGTTTGACTTCGCCTGTTTTAAGGACAACTTCAATATTGGGATCGTCCTGGTAATTTGAAGCGTTAAAGCTTGTGCCGGTCACTTTTAATCCGACATCGCCCAACTGAAGAACAAAGGGTTTTTCCGGGTTTTTTGCAATTTCAAAATAGGCTTGCCCCCATAGACGGACGTCCCTTATTTTTTCATTGGTCATATTCACCGAGTAAAGGAGTGATGAACCGGGATTTAGCCAAACATTTGTTCCGTCGGGTAGTTGAAGATTTTTCATATAGCCCGCAGATGCTACTACTTCGTTCAGCACCGCAATCTTTTCTTTTGATTTCGGACTGACATTAAAGAAAAGACTTACCGAGATGAGAAGCGTAAACAGGATGACTGCTGCAGCGACTGTTGTCCATTGAAATAATGTCTTTGACTTATTGATTGTGCGATACTGTTCTGATTGAATTGCTGACTGGATTTCTCTCAAAATTTTATGGGAATCAATTTCAATTGGACCATCTTCAACGTCTGTGGTCCAGTTTTCGTCCAGAAAATCTTTAATTTCTGCCTGGCCCTCGGGACTGTTATACATCCTGAACAGTAATTTCATATCGGAAGTGTTCATCTCCCGGTTATTTAGAAAATCCTGAAGAAAGGAAATATGGCTCTTGTTCTTTCTCATAATCTGGGTTCTATTATTTCAATACACCTGAAGGACGAAAAACTATGAGCCTGACCTAAAGAAAATAAGGAAGCGAATATGTCTGCGGACAACGCGTAGGGATATAACAATAATTTTCAGCAATATAGAGTTTTTTTGCTGCGAAAAAAGGCGATTGTATAAATCCTCCCTGATGCATACCCGAGTTATGAAAACTGCAGCTTTCGTCCGGATCCTTCTAAAGGTCGAACAATATGGCCAGTAATAAGATGCTATATTTCTTCAGACCTTCTGTAAATTGTTTGTTTGCTTTCATCAGATGACTGTCGACGGTGACAATGGAGAGATTTAGTTTTTCACTGATTTCTCTACGGGAAAGTCCTTCTACTTTTTGCAAAACGAAAATTTCTCTTCTTTTGGGAGGCATTGATTTGATCAGTGCATCAACAATCATTTGAGTTTCTTTAAAGAGAATATACTGATCGGTGCTTTCACTTGTTTTTTCATAAAAAATTTCAAAGTGCTTTTCAAATATACGACGGTTAATTTGCTTGCGATTGTGGTTTAAAAAAGCATTACGGGCAATTTTGAACAGGTAGGCATCGAAAGGGCGTTCTTCTTTAAAATTTGTTCTGTTTTGCCAGACCTGAATAAAGGCATTCTGAACAATTTCTTCAGCATCTTCTTTTGAACGTGTCAACTTAACTACAAATGCATAGAGGCGTTTGTGGTAGATTTCAAAAAGCTTTTCAAATGCCTTTTTATCACCTTTCCTGAAATCGCTGATCCAACCTATTTCTGCTCTTTCTGAAATCAAGTGAAACACAATTAATTTATTGAAAAGTATATAAAAATATGGAAAAAGCATATTCTTTTCGCACATTTTTTCTATGTGCAAAAAGAATATGCTTTGTTAAAACAAAAAAATTACTTGATGGAAGTGTATAACTGATTGGTTATCAGATTTATTTGACCGAATTGATTTTCCATGTCCTGCAATAATTTATACTGGGCATGTGTTCGAACAAGATTGTGTTCGGGGTATTTAATCCGGTAATAGGTATCGCCATTGAGATAATCCATCAGGAAACGCAATACCTGTTCAAAGGTGATGAAGCGGGCAGAAAAGGCGAGGTGGCTGATCTCGGGTTGTGTCAGGATTGTCCCTGTTTCGGAGAGGTAGCCAGTCGTGAATGCTGTATAACGGTCCATATCGAATGCAACATTACTAAGGTCCCTTTCATCTTCGGCACCGATATTGGCGTAGGACCGGATGGCATCTCCAAAATCGTTCAGTACCGGACTTTGAAGTACGGTATCCAGATCAATCATGCACAGAACCTCTCCGTTTTTGTCGAATAAAATATTACTGATTTTGGTATCGTTGTGCGTGACCCGTTTGGGGATGGTTCCGTTCTCAACCAGTTGCCAGAAATCCAGCATTTCTTTCCGGCGGTCTTCGATCCATTGAATTTCCTTTTTCATGCTTTCCTTTCTTCCTGCCAGGTCTTTTCGCAAAGCATCGTCCCATTGTTCGAACCGGAACCGCATGTTATGGAATCCCGGAAGCGTGTCAACCAGGTCTTCCTTAAAATCGATGAGCAGACTTTGGAAGCGACCGATCCCTTTTCCGCCTGAAAAGGCTATTTGGGGCGAGTCCACTTTTTCGTAGACCAGGTGATCATCGATAAACAGGCAGACCGTCCAGTAATCATTCTTTTCGTCCAGGAAATAAAAAGCACCGTCATGGGTTGTCATGATCGTCATGGCTTCACGGTTGGGATTACCGCCTTTTTGAATGACTTTTTTCTTAATGTGCCGGGTTACTTTATCGATATTGTCCATCATCCCCGGTATATTCACGAAGATTTTGCTGTTTTTACGCTGAAGCAAATATTTATTCCCGTTTTGGTTCCTGGGGTAAATGACAAAGGTGTCATTGATAAATCCTTCACCGAGAGGGGCGATATGACCGATCCCAATTTCAGGAACGAATTGTCCGGCCACCTGCATTAGTTTTTCCTGGTTCATGTTTTGTTCGAATTTTCTTTGATGTTATTGTTTCAATTCTTTGAGGCGTCAAGATACATAAAGCTTTTCAATTTGTCTGAAAAATCCTCCCGGTTTGTGTTTGCGGCAATGCAATGATTTCAGGCAAGAGGAGCGGATAAGGTCTTTTAGCTGTTTTTGTTGAATATTTTTTGGCGAATATGACGGTTGTTTAAGATTTTTTATAGTTTTGCACTCACATTCAAAAACGGAAGTTCCCAATAGGAACTGACGGGGAATTAAGCCCAGATGGTGAAATTGGTAGACACGCCAGCTTGAGGGGCTGGTGCCGGTTTACGGCGTGCAAGTTCGAGTCTTGTTCTGGGCACTGAAAGCCGCGTCAACCGCGGCTTTCGTCGTTTGAGGGAACGTACCCGTCGATCGTTGACTAAAGTGAAAACTCCTGAAAATCTTAATTTTATAAACTGTATTTACTTTCGTTACTTTGGTTCAAAGTAATAGTAACTATGAAGTAACAAAGTAACATATGGAGTGTCAGGTAAACGACTGTACCGGTAACGTAAAAATTGTCGGTGAGCGATATATCGGCATATCCGAGATGCAGATCAATAAATAAAAAGCAGTAACTTTATCGGAACTCCAGTACCGATAAAGTTACTGCTTTTTGTTCCTGAAAATCACCTGTTATGATCGCAGATGAAATTACCGGTCTTTACTGAACACAGAGACGAACCATTGGCAAGCGTCTCAACGTGACGACGCGCAATACGTAAATTGGAGTTCCATACCGTTGGTGTTCGTTAGAAAGGTGATGCAGCTTAGTACGAAGGTTATGCACAGTCAAATTGAAAAAATAAGCGTATGAGAAATGCTGTTACAACAATCATCGGAGGCCATGTCGATCGGAATGGTCCGGCAAACAACATTCTTTTAAAAGAACAAATCCGGATTAATAAAGCTGCGTTCCCCGGAAAATACATGCAGGGCGAAAATGCGCTTGATGAATTGCCGGGGCTGATCAGCTTACTGGGTAAACGTGGTCTTATCCTGGCTTCACCCACTGCCAAAAGTAAAATACTTTCTAAATACAATATTACTGAGGGAGCTGAAATTGATATCGAAGAATTTCAGGGGGAATGTTGTGAAAAGGAACTGAAACGTCTTGGCGAAATTATCAGTCATCGAAAAATAGATATACTTGTCGGAATGGGAGGGGGCAAAACAATTGACACGGCTAAAATTGCTTCTGACAGGGCGGGCATCCCGGTCATTATTGTTCCAACCATTGCGTCGACCGATGCACCATGCAGCGGATGCGCCATCATCTATACGGAACAGGGAGTATTCGATTCTGTTTATTATCAGAAGATGAATCCACAGGTGGTACTGGTCGATACAACCATTATTGCCAATGCTCCGGTGCGGTTCCTTGTTTCGGGTATGGGAGATGCACTGGCTACCTGGTTCGAAGCCAGGTCGTGTGAACGAACCCAGTCAAAAAATGAATGCGGAGGATACAGCACGTTAACAGGCTTGAATCTGGCAAAACTTTGTTACGATACACTTTTGCTTTATGGTTCAGCTGCTAAAATTGCATGCGAAAACAAGATCGTCACCCCTGCTTTGAACCATATTGTAGAGACCAATACGCTTTTAAGCGGCATCGGATTTGAAAGCTCAGGGCTTGCTGCAGCCCATTCCATCCACAACGGGTTAACCGCCCTTGACGAAACTCATTCATTGTATCACGGCGAAAAAGTAGCCTTTGGCGTTTTGGCCGGTCTTCATCTTACTGATGCATTACCTTCTGAAATGGAAACGGTTTATACTTTTTGTGAAGAGATGGGCTTACCTACCACACTTTCCGATATTGGCATCAAAGATATCAGCAGGGAGCATTTAATGAAAGCAACAATCAAAGCCTGTGATCCGGGCGAAGGTATACATCATGAAGCGGGCCTGATTACTCCGGAAAAGGTATTGAATGCCGTGATCGCCGCTGATGCAATGGGAAGATTAAGAAGGAAGTCCTGACAAATCTTTGGTCCTTTTTTGTTCAACTTGGTATAATTTTAGTTATTTTAGGAAAGTAAAAACGATGGCATTGCGATTAATATCAATCTGCCTTTAAAAACAAATTCGTATGAAGCTTATATTTCTTATCTTGACAATCCTGTCAGCCATAAGTACTTACGGGCAGTCTGATTCGATAGAAAAAGCAGTCATCCATCAACGGGTATTGTCCAAAGTAATTTCGCAGGAAGAGTACGTCAAAATTGCCAGGAAGTGGAATGAAACGATAAAAAAGGCAGGCCGGTACCCTGACTTACCTCTTGATCAGGACGGAAGAGTCTATTACTCATTTGAGGACCGTTTTGATCAGATGAACAAACAAAGACTTTTTAACAGGAGTCTCGAATGGCTTTCCATAAAACACGGAATTTTGCCGTCAGGTCTGTATTCCAATTTAGAGGATGGAAAGATCATTTACCGGAGCAGTTTTAATATAGCAAACAATATCACAGGAAATTATACTTCTGTGATCACCATTCAGGATAATAAACTGTTAACCGAATTCATTAACATTTCCTATGAGACTTTTTATGCAGGTCACTATTCCGGGGATACCTGGGTTCCGGAACGATACATCAATTCAAGCATTGAACAGGTTTACCCCATTGTACTAAAGAATCCGTCTGAATGGAATCTAAACCTGGAAATGCTTAAGACAACCAACGATTGGTTCAGGAACGAAATCGCCAATCTTCATAATTATATCATTGACTATGAGCAGCATTACGTTTTTTAATGCCTCGGAAGACTTCCTGTATGACGCTTTATCATTATCATTTAAGCAGTTTTTAAAGCGTTTTCGGTTCGTGTGATGTAATTATCGATCTGATCCGTATTCTCAAAGCCAATGATCATCATATCGACTACGCCCAATCCAAGAACAAACTTCAGTGCGTTGTCAATTTTTTGGCTGTCGTTCTGGTATTTCCCGTCGCCGATCAGTTTCATGCCGATGACTCCTTTTCCTGATTCGTGGAGCTGTTTGATCACTTCGACTACTTCTTCCGGTTCCGGTTTATCCATGGCGATGCCGTAAGGATTGATCCGGACATGGATGACGTCAACCCAGGGGGTGGCTACGGCTTTTTTCATCGCTTCCAGAGAATGTACGGAAACGCCGTGTGCCTTGATGATCCCTTTGCTTTTCAGGTTTTCGAGTATATCCATCTGCTTTTTCTGTGCATCCGTCCAATTGGGATCTTCCATGCAATGGATTTGAATCGTATCCAGGTAATCGGTTTGTAATTCCTTCCGGAAACGTTCAACAACGGCGTCGGCATCCGGCCGGTCCTGTTCGGGAATGCCACCCGACCTGACCCATATTTTCGAGCAGAGGGTAATCTTTTCCCGGTCCATATTTTTAAGCGCTTCACCCATCACCGGGTGCGTTCCATAGGTATCGGCACAGTCGAAAAAGCGGATTCCCCGGTCGTAAGCATGTCTGATTGTGCCAAGGGCAGAATCTTTACCTCCACGGGTAAGTGCAGAAGATCTGTTCCCGCCGTGAACACCTGTTCCAATACCAATCAGACTCGTTTGCAAACCTGACTTTCCCAGTCTAACCGTTTGCAACGGATCGGCAGAACGCATGGGCTTAGCAGCAGCAAATAACGGGTTATTAAAAAGGAGATGTGCCGTTCCCAGAGATAATGCGGCAACGAATTTTCTGCGATTAATTTCAGGAGTACCCATAACAAATGATTCAATTGGTTTAAATTATCAACAAAATTGGGTTAAAAGAGTTGACGGTTTCGTTCGCTTAAACTATTAAACAGTTGTAAAGTGTTGTTAATGTTTGTTAATGAATGATCGATTCGTTAATCCGTTAGATGAATTCCTTTACGGGTTGAGGGAGTACCCTTCCGGTTTTTGATAATTTACCTTCGGTTGGTTACTGATTTGGGAACCAGTTATCTCTGATTTCATCAAATGTTCCGTCGTTTTTAATGGATTCAAATGCAGATTGCCATTGTGCCACTGTGCCGGCGGGCGTTGTCTTCGAAAATGCAATATAAAAATCGGACGACATCAGGGAGAAAGCAGGATTTACACCGGAATAATCGTAACCCAGTTGAGTGAGGATGTCGGGGAAAGTAATATCGGTGCATACAAAAGCATCTATTTGCCCGTTCATGAGTTTTTCTGTCAGCACTTCGGGATCATCGTCATAGATCAGATTGGTGAATCCCTGGTTTTGCAAATATTGGGTTGAAAACCATGAGCTGACTGTCCCTATTGCCGTCAGGTTTCGTGCATCGGCTATTGAGTGAATGGCTATGCCGGAGCCGGCCTTTGTATAAAACCAGGTGGTATTGGTGCCGATTGGTCCGACCCACTGAAACAGATTTTCACGTATTTCAGTGCGGTCCATCGTGAACAGGCAAAAATTCGGATTATTCAATGCCATCTGATATCCGTTACTCCAGGACGAAAGGTGTATATCATAGTATGTTTTGTTTCTTTTCATTATTTCTTTCACAATATCAGTCCCATATCCCCTTATTTCACCATTGGCATCCCGGTAGGTAAGCGGGGGATAGGGCTCTGTATAGACCTGCATGATATCGGGATACCCGGAAGTGTTCAGATAAATCCGGGTTAGTTCCCTCAGCTTCCCGTTCTTTTTGGTTGCATCGATGGCCTCCTGAAAATCAGCAATGATGTCGTCGGAAGTATTGAGATTGAATGCAAAATAAAGAAGCTCGGTCTTGATGGTCAGTATGTTGTTGAGCGTATAGGAGCTTTTGCCCATTGACTGAAGCGTTGATTCGGTGGTATACTGATCAGAAGGGAAAAGGTCAATTTCCCCGTTTAAAAGTTTATTCACGGCGTCAGTCAGATCATCACAATAGATCAGGTTGGTAAAACCCTCCTGAACCAGGTATTCCTCAATCGCGTAACCTGCAATAACACCAATTTTATCCACTGCTTTGGCATCATCAAGATCATCTGCGGCGTGTGACGTGTGTGATGTTGCATAGAAGTTCCAGTCAAGTGAAGCGATCGGACCGGCCCATTTGAATTTATCTTTTCGGGTTGAATTCAAGGTCGTCGTAAAAAGGACCGTATTTTCATTGTTCAGGGCTGCATCATATCCTTCCTCCCATGGCAGGAACTCAATTTTGCACTCTATATTTAATTGATTGCATACCTCCTTTAACAGATCGGGAGCAAGACCTGCTGCTTTTGAGTTTTCTGTATAATTAAATGGTTTATATTCTTCCGAAATGAATCTCAGTTTCACCTGAGACAGATCATTGTCATCTTTATTGCACGACAGGAAAAGGAAGCAAATCAATAACGAATAAGCCAATAAAATTTTAAGATTTTTCATAAGTGGTACGTTGAAATTAAAGTTTACCGGGAATAAATGACCATAAACGCATTTCTGCTGTTCCCGGCTATATTACACCCAAATGAACATATTGCTGTTTGACAAAGCTAACAACTCATCCATGATTTTCAAGCAGCGAGGATCAATTTTTTAGCACAAAAAGGCTGCGTGCCCCCATTTTTCAGGTTCGCCCTCTTTTTTAGCAGAAAAATATTCTTAGATTTGAATGAATCACAATCAATATAAGGCCGGAAATACAAAAGGATATTGTGTCTTTCGGGGTTATGAGATAAAAGTTGATGATTTTAACCATACATGAAGAAGCGGATGAAGAATTTTAAATGGGGAACAGGTGGCGCGTGCTTGTTTCTTGGGATCCTGTTTTCAATGCAGACTCTGGCCGGATCAGTTATTGAATTAAATGCCAAATGGAGATGCTCCCCACGAGGCGAAGTGAATGCCTCGGGTGAAGCAATTTCCCAGCTTGGTTATAGCCTGAGTAAATGGCAACCGGCTGTAGTTCCGGGAACTGTTCTGACGAGCATGCTGGAAAATAATGAAGTTCCGGATCCCTTTTTTGGAATGAATAATGAGAAGATCAAAGACATCTATGAAACGGGCCCCGACCATTATACCTGGTGGTTTGTCAATGATTTTGAGAAAAAAGCCAATCCCGGCGAGCAGGTCTGGCTGCATTTCCGGGGTGTAAACTATAGCTGCGATGTTTTTTTAAACGGGAAGAAAGTAACTATAAAAAGGCATTACGGCATGTTTTTGCGCCAGACATACAACATCACCAGCTTATTGGCATCTGATGGCAGGAATCGTTTGGCTGTGATCGTCTATCCGGCCGTCCCTGAAGGAAATCCGAATGGCGGACAGGGAGGTGACGGGGAGATTGCCCGCAATGTAGCCCACCAGTATGTCGCCGGCTGGGACTGGATCCAGCCGGTGCGCGACCGTAACACGGGGATCTGGGATAAAGTTACTTTGGAAACCACGCGAACCCTTAACCTTCAAAATCCACATGTAATCACGCGGGTTCCGGGGAAGCGTTTTCCAGGCAGAGTGCAGGAGCCGGCCATTCTTTCCACATCGGCTGAACTGGTTAACCCCACCGGACAAAAAGTTAACGGAAGGCTGGTTGTCGAAATGGACGGAACAAAAGTTGAAAAAACAGTTTCAATTGAAGCAAACACAACTCAGGAAATTGATTTGCCTGAAATGACGATAGAAAATCCGAAACTTTGGTGGCCCGGCGGTTATGGAGAACAGAACCTGTACACGCTGACTTTGAAAGTTTTTCTGAATGATCAACTTGCTGATGAGGAAGAAGTATCGGTCGGGATCCGCGAAATCCGCCGTCAGTGGAACGAGCGGACCCGCAGCATGCAGGTGATGGTAAACGGTCAAAAGATATTCATTAAGGGAGGAAACTGGATTATTTCGGATGCAATGCTTCGTTTTACACCCCAACGTTATGATGCAGAGATCCGTTATCATCGCGATATGAATCTGAATCTGATCCGGATCTGGGGTGGTGCTCTGGCAGAACGCCCGGAGTTTTATGACGCCTGTAACAAGTATGGCTTACTTGTCATTCAGGATTTTTGGATGTCGGGCGATTGCAATGGCCGGTGGGTTGATCCCAGGAAAAAGGACGATCAATGGACCCGGCGTCAGTACCCGGATGATCACAGGCTTTTTATCGAATCAGCCGCTGATGCCGTCAAACTGATCCGCAACAACCCTTCACTGGCGATCTGGTGTGGCGGCAATGAAATCGCACCGCCTGAAGACATCCTGAAGACGCTAAAAGATTCGGTTCTGAAGGAACTTGACGGTACCCGCTGGTTTATTGAGTATTCCAACTCGGACAGCATGTCTTACAACTTTATTGGAGGAAATGGAGATGGGCCCTATGGTATTCAGCCTGATTCCATTTTCTGGCAATATCAGACCTGGCCCTTTAATTCTGAAGTTGGTTCGGTTGGAGTGGGGGATGCGGCGTCACTAAAACGCTTCCTTCCGGAAGAAAATCAGGTAGTTCCGATTGAACAAAAAGGTTCCGAAAAAGTTTCTGACCCGGTTTGGACTTACCACAAATACATTGGCTATGGCAAATCAACAGAGCCCTATGGAAGCGCTGCCAATATGGAAGATTTTGCCAGGAAAGCACAACTGGTGAACTACAACCAATATCGGGCATTGATTGAAGGCTTTAGCTCACACATGTGGGACTGGTATACTGGAACCATTATCTGGAAAACTCAAAATCCATGGACCGCCTTGCGCGGACAAATGTATGATTACTACCTGGATCCAAATGCCTGTTTGTACGGGTTGCGAACGGGCAGCCAAAAACTGAATGCCATCTGCAACCCGGCGACCAAAATGATCAGCGTGGTTAATAATGGCTTTGAACCGGAGAATGATCTGATGCTGAATGCGATCGCTTACGATATGAAGGGGAAAGCGTATCCTGTAACACAAGTCTTTGTCTATACCGGCCCGACTTCGGTCAAGAAGATCATGGCGGTCAATTCAGCGCTGAGGCATGCCGGCGGCGACCGGGACGGTTCATTCCTTTTGTTGCAGTTGGAAAATTCAAGGCAGGAAGTTGTTTCTGAGAATTTCTACTGGTTTCCCGATGCAGAGGGAAACTACAGCGGCCTGCAAAACATGGCTGCTTCAAAATTACAGGTCTCCCTGAAAAAGAGTGGCAAAAATAGAGTTCAGGTTAATCTGAAAAATCCGGAGGGCGGTCCAATCGCTTTCTTTAACCGGCTGGCAATAGTGGATGCGAAAACGAATGAGCGGATCCTGCCTTTATTTGCAAACGAAAATTATGTTTCCCTGGTGCCGGGCGCGGAAAAAACCATTGAATTGGAGTGCCCTCAGTCCGGTCCGCAAGACTGGAAAGTATCAGTGGAAGGCTGGAATTACGGTGTACAGTATTTCCCCGTTAAGTGACAGCATTCTTGTGGTATCGGATAAAAAGGGACACGTGATTTCTTTTTTCACGCACAAAAGAAATCTTTAACTTAGCGGTCTGTGAAAATTGATTCTGAATAAATGCATGCCCATCCGACTGATTATATTATTGAAAATACTCCCGTTTCAGACCTGAGCTTTTTAGTACTGTCAAGGCATTGCTCTGAGGCAATCGATACGAGTGAAAGAGATTTTTTTGGTATTCAGGCTGAAACAATAGAAATTGATTTCGGTCTGTTTTCCAATCCAGCTTCCAAACTTGATTTTCCGGTTGTTTCAGTTAGTCAGGTGAACCATTCAGTGATTGTATCCTGTTCTTGCCCGGCTCCGAAAAACAGGCTTTGCAGGCATCAGTCGCAGGTATTGTTCAATATTGTCGACCGTCAGGATTTTCGGATTTTCTATGATCCCTCGCTGCGGCAATCAAAAATTCAGCAGCTTGCGAAAGGATACGGAATGGAAAATGAACCGGGTCTTGACGAGTTTTTTCAACTGGAATATGCGAACAAAACCGTTACGATAAAGCCAAAATTAAAGGAACTCATACGGGTCAACGAGAGCACAACGTCCTTGTTGAAGGAGCAGTTGCTTCCGAAAGCAGCGGACCGGTTTTTTTATGATCAGAAAATAAAGAAAATGATCCTTGTTATCAGGAAGCACAGGTATTACGAACAATTTCAAATTGAACTCTTTGAAGGAGAAGCCACGAAGGACGGTAAAATCAAGAATCCGCTTACCCCGGCAGATCCGTTAAGCCTGTTCTGGAAAACCACGAAAATCGAAGAAGCCAAATTTTTTACCGCAATATCCCGATTTCAGAATAATTACACGGCAGCCGAAACAGTACCGGATATTGAAGCACTGAACACGATTGTTGGTAATCCCCTTAATCTCGATGTCTTTTATCACAACAGGGAGGCATCGGAGAATGTGACGGCCGGTTCGATCGTGGCTGTAAAACTGAAGAAGTCAGACGCTGAGATTAAGCTGTCAGTTTTCAAAAAGGAGCCTTTTTATGAGGTTTCGGGCGAATTGTGTATCAATGACAAAGCCTGTGCATTGCGATCTCTGAATATAAAATATACTTATTTCATTTTTATTGATCATACGCTGCACCTGATCGCTGATCCTGACACCTTCCGGATCATTGCGTTTTTTAAAGCAAATAACCAGAAGATTATTATCCACTCCTCGAAGTATGATGAATTCCGGCAAAATATCCTCGCTCCGCTGGAGGATCAGATCGGGATCAGCTATGCCTACATCAAACCGGCATCGGCCGGACAAATAGCGGAGCAAAGTTTTGATCAGCTCCCCCAACGGATCATTTATCTGTCAGACCAGGAAAATTTTGTTTCAATAACTCCTGTTGTGAAATACGGGCATGTTGAAATTCCGGTTTTCTCAAGAAAACAAATCTATGACAGCGACCTGAACGGCAATGTTTTCAAAGTGGAACGTGATCATGAGTTGGAAGATCAGTTTACGTCCATCATTGTACGACAACATCCTGATTTTGAAGAGCAGCTCGGCGAAGCCCGGTATTTCTATCTTCATAAAAAGGCATTCCTGGACGAAAACTGGTTCCTGGATGCTTTCGAAGAATGGAAAAATCAGCAGATCCAGGTTCTTGGCTTTAATGAGATCAGGAAGAACAAACTTAATCAGAACAAAGCAAAGGTCGTTGTCAGTGTATGCAGCGGAATTGACTGGTTTAGCGCTTCGCTGGTTGTCAGTTACGGAAATCAGAAAGCTTCGTTAAAGCAGCTTCACCGGGCCATTAGGAACAACAGCAAGTTTGTGCATCTGGACGACGGAACCTTAGGCATATTACCTGATGAATGGATGAAAAAAATTGCCGGGTACTTCGGGGCAGGTGAAACTGCAGAGGAGCAAATACGGATACCCAAAAGCAACTTCAGGGATATTAACCGTCTTTTTGATGATGTTATGCTGGATGAGACGGTCAGGCGTGATCTGACTGAATATGGCGCCCGGTTTTCTAACTTTGACCGTATCGGGGAGGTTGAGGTCCCTGTTGAATTAAATGCTTCTTTAAGGGATTATCAGAAAGAGGGATTGAAATGGTTAAATTTTATGGACGATTTTAATTTCGGTGCCTGTCTTGCTGATGATATGGGATTGGGCAAAACCATTCAGATCATCGCTTTCATTCTTTTGCAGCGTTCCAAACAGGCGCACAATACCAATCTGATCGTTGTTCCGGCTTCGTTGCTTTTTAACTGGCAGGCCGAAGTCGAAAAATTTGCCCCGTCAATCCGGATGCTTACCCAATATGGGTCAACCCGCGCCGGCAACAGCAGGGAGTTTGACCGGTATGAGATTGTTCTGACAACCTATGGCATGTTGCTGTCGGATATCGGCGTTTTGAAAAATTATCATTTCAACTATATCTTTTTAGATGAATCGCAGGCCATAAAAAATCCCGGATCGCAACGGTATAAAGCAGCCCGGATCCTGAAGTCCCGCAATAGAGTGGTGCTCACCGGCACTCCGGTCGAAAACAATACCTTTGACATTTACGGGCAGCTTTCGTTTGCCTGTCCCGGACTTTTGGGAAACCTGCAGTATTTCAGGGACATTTATTCCACTCCGATCGACAAATTCGGAAACAGTGAACGGGCTGCGGAGCTGCAAAAGAAAATAGAACCATTCATCTTACGGCGGACAAAAAAACAGGTAGCCAAAGAGCTGCCCGAAAAAACAGAAATGGTGATTTATTGTGAAATGGGAGAGGAGCAGCGGAAAGTCTATGATGAGTATGAAACAGAGCTGCGCGAGTATATTTCTTCAAAGAATGACGATGAAATTTCCAGGGACAGTATGCATATTCTTACGGGACTTATGCGCTTAAGACAGATCTGCAATTCACCTGTACTTTTAAAGGATGATGAGCATTTGAGTGATTTCTCCTCCAAAATCGAAACATTAATTGAGCAAATAGAGAACAAGTCTTCACAGCACAAGATTCTGGTGTTTTCCCAGTTTGTGAGCATGCTAGATCTGATAAAAAGCGAACTGGAGAACAGAGCTGTTGTTTTTGAATACCTTACAGGAAAAACAAGGAACAGAGCTTCGACGGTTAACGGATTCCGGGAAAACGAGGATGTCCGGGTATTCTTAATCAGCCTGAAAGCCGGAGGTACGGGCTTGAATTTAAGCGAGGCAGACTATGTCTATCTGGTTGACCCCTGGTGGAACCCCGCGGTTGAGAACCAGGCAATAGACCGGTGTTACCGAATCGGACAGAAGAAACATGTTATTGCAGTCAGGTTGATCTGTCCCAATACCATTGAAGAAAAAATAATGAAATTGCAACAGTCAAAACGCGAACTGGTAAGCGATTTAATAAAATCGGATACTTCTTTCATCAAATCATTTTCAAAAAAGGATTTGATGGCGATGTTGCAATAAGAGAGAAACGATCTCCGGCTCATCAATTAAGCAGGCAAGACGACGATGTCTGCCTGCTTAATTTTTTTGTATGTTTTTGATTTTAATAGGGTTTCCCGGTTCCCTGCAGCACCCACATTTTCGACCAGGCACTGTTGTTGCTCGTTTCATCTCCTAAAAACCCGGTTGGTTCGAGTTTCGCGATGGCAGCTTCGGCATTTTCCCTGTTCTTTTCTATTTCATCGTTCAGGTGATAATAGAAGCGGAGCGGCAGGGCCTGCCTTTTTGCGACTTCGCCGGCGTGCAGTTCGGGCAATCCGGTTCTTCTCCAGTCGAACCAGGCTTCGGCGGCAGCCGACCAGCTTGCAATCCATTTTTGTGTCATGATGCTTTCGATGCCGGAATAAGGAACGCCTCCAATGTAACTGTTGAATGAACCTCCGATTCCCCAGGCATTGAACGACTGTTGTATCCCGCCGGCATAGTGTTCTTCGGGAGCACCGGGAGCCCAACCTTGAATGGCGGCCTCGGCAAGGATAAAGTGGACTTCGGCTGCCGACATCAGCCTCATCTGCAGCAGCTCACCTTTGGCTGCCTTGTAAATGTTGTTCAAATGCGAAACATGCGGATTATAGGTACCCTGTCCGGCGTCTGGTTTCTTGTTGTAAATCTGAGCTACTTTACATCCCGGGGGTATTCCCACGTATTCCTGGTCGAAATCGATACTTACGCCATTGGTTGCCAGATAGGCGTCGGCAACGTCCTGCGAAATTTCCCGTTTCCCGTTTACTACGCGGTCAACATTTGTTCCGCTGACCAACACGAAGGGGATTTCTGTTTTATTAGCCCAAATGCCAAGCCTCGGGTCGTTTAGCTCCTGGAGGGTTTCCACCAACGTAGAGCAAAGTTTCAGCCGCATATAGCTCCCGCTCGGAGAAGCATCGAATACTGTATTAGTAGGCCATGAGTCGCCGGCTGCAGTCCCGATGTATCCGATATTGGCATCGTCGGCAGAGGTCGTTATCAACGGATACTTTCCGCTGTCGGACGTTATTTTTCGTATACCCTCTTCCGCATAACTGGGTTCCTTTACCGACAGGCGCATGTAATAGCGGAGTGCCAGCGAATTGGCCAGCTTCCTCCATTTGGTAACATTTCCGCTGTAAAGTATATCCTGGGTCGAATTGATATTTTCGTAGTCGTCGGCGGTTTTTGAAAGGAGTGTGTTGGCTGTTTCGAGGTCGGCAAGGATGCCCTTATAGATGTCTTGTTGCCCATCGAATTTTGGTTTGAAAAAGTCGGCGCCCTGTTCTGCTTTGAGGGCATCGGTATAGGGAGCGTCACCCCAAAGATCGGCTATCAGCCCGAAAGTATAGGCTTTCAGGACTAACCCGACCCCCTGGTGAAACTCGTATCCGCCAGCTACCGCCTTGTTGTAATATTCATCAGCATTTCGCAGGATACCGTAATATCCCGACCAGCTTTGCCCCGTATTATTCCAGTCGTAACTGTTATGTCCACCCGACCATCCGTCTTTTTGGGTGTGCTGCATTACTCCTGCAATATCACCAAAGCCCAGACCCAGAACTGTTTGGCCAACTCCGGTAAGGATGGTTGGCAGCAACAGGTTCAGGTCGGCAACTTCAGGGGCAATATCGTTCGGGTTAATGTTTAATTCGGTAAGGTCTTTACATGAAACGACGATGATAAAAACCGATGCCAAAGCAAAAATTAAGCTGTTCTTTATATTTTTCATGATCATCATTTTTAACAGGTTAGAAAGAGAAACTTAATTTAAATCCGATAGGGACAACCCAGGGCTCGACATTGTACCGTTCAACCCCCTGGCTGAATCCGCCGCTTTCTGCCTGGAATGCTCTTTCGGGATCCACCCCCAGGGCCGAGGCTTTGGTCCACAAAATGATATTGCGGCTGTAAACCGAGAAATTTACATCCTGCAGGCCCCATTGGTTTGCAAGTCTCTCTGGCAACCGGTAGCCTAACGAGATCTCCCTCAGTTTGATATAATCGGCGTCGAATAGGTTCGATTCGCCGATCTCCCACGGATAGTTCAGGGCTGAAGGCAGAAACGAAGTGCCTTCGCCACCAAGATTTTCGATGTAACCGCCATTCCCGTTTTCGATGACCCCAGGTGCAAAAAAACCGTCATACACCGTGTAGCCGCTGTACGATTCCGGAAATCCTCCGTATTCGGGGGTGGGGCCGCCAACCGGCACAGGCCGGTCGGTGAACAGCAATTTGTCGGCGTTGGTTACGACCCAGTTGCGCAGTTCGCCGCTTGCCTTTCCTCCCAGTGTCCCGGGGTTGACAACCTGGTCAAGCCAGGCCCCGTTCTCCTTGTCTTCCGATAAATACCTCCATGTTTGCGAAACATACTGTCCGCCCGAACGCCAGTCGAAGGTCATACTCAAGCTGAAGTTTTTATAGGAAAGCGATGTTTGCATACCCATAATAAAATCGGGATTATAGTTCCCTACCTTTGTATATTCCTCTTCGTGCTGCCATGAAGCGCTGGTTTCCTTTCCCGCCAGGAGCGGATAACCATAGTAATCTGAGTTTTCATCGGTTACCCGCTTCACCTTCTGTGAATAAAGGTCGCCTACTAGTCCGTCATGGCCTTCAGCCGTATTTTTGGCATAGGCAATGCTTTTCACCTGACCCTGGTTCCATGCTTCAATAAAGTCGATCCCCTCGGCGAGTTCGAGGATGGTGGTTTTGTTTTTGGTGAAGTTGATGTTCACATCCCATTGCCAGTCGGTTGTTTTAACGGGGGTGAATCCCAGCAGGAACTCGACGCCCTTACTTCGGATTAGTCCTGCATTGATAAAAACACTGCTAAAACCGGTGGACGAAGCCAATGGCACCGAGAACATCTGGTTCTCGTTATTGTTCCGGTAATAAGTGCCTTCGAAACGCAGGCGGTTGGAAAACAAACGGATGTCAGCGCCGAGTTCGTAAGACGTGATCAACTCGGGTTTCAGGTCAGGAGCCAGCAACCCGCCCGATTTTGACAACCTCGTCGCGTCGCCCCACTGCCCTGAATTTCCGTAGGTGGCAAGCAGGTTATAAGGCGAAGTGTCATTACCCACCTGGGCCCAACCGCCCCTGAGTTTGAACAGATCGACCTTTCGGCCCATACTGAAAATTTTATCGAACATTAAGCTCAACGACGCCGATGGGTAAAAGTAGGAACGGTTTTTTTCGGGAAGCGTACTTGACCAGTCGTTGCGGGCAGTCAGGTCGACGTAAGCAATCTCCTTCCAGGCCAGGTTGACCATGCCATAAAGACTGTTGACTTCCCGTTCGTACCGGGCATTGGAATAGGTCAGCGCCCCCGAGCTGATGTTTGTGATCGTGTATACGTTGGGAACGACCAGTCCGGCCCCCGACTTCGATGACGCGCTTATGCGGGATGATTTTGAATATCTGATGTTTCCGCCGCCCGAAAGGATCAGTGAGAAGTCGTTCCACTCGTTTTTCCAGGTGGCCAGAACGTCGGCATTCCTTTCCACGTTGTTACCGCTGTATATCCCGTAAGCCCCGTTGTTAGGTTCGTCGGTATATCCGGGCGCTATTTTCGTTTCGCGCACCTCGTCCGATTTGTTGAGCGAGTAACGGCCTGTAATGTTCAGTTTGTCCGTAACATCCCAACTGGCGGCCACATTCCCGAAAGTAAGGTAGCGCCTGAAACTGTTGTTCACATCGTAGGCCAGGAACCACGGGTTCTCGTGTGCAGTGGAAACACGTTTGATATCATTGCTCCCCGTTCTGTAGTCGCGCAGTTTGTTGATGTCGATATTCGCGGGGTGGGCGTAGGCCCATTGGAGCGGGTTGGTACCCCTGTTCGAAGCGGGCCTGTTGTCGGCCCAGTTATCAGCAAAGGTGATGTCGGTGCTCACCGTCAACCCTTTAGTTACTTTCGACGAAGCCGACAGCGATAAGGCGTTTTTGTTCAGGTCGGAGTTGGGTATCAGCCCGGCGTGTGTCATGTTGGTCACGCCAAGCCGGTAGTTGACCAACTCGCCTCCGCTCGAAATAGCTACGCTGTTGGTGGTTGTAGAAGCGTAGTCGTTTACAAAGTCCTTGATGTTGTTGGGATACGAAACCAGTTCAGTGGGTACCGCTACCCCGTTGGCGTCGAGTGGCGCATCCCACTGGACGGCCCAGTAGCCTTTGTCGAGCTCCGGCCCGGCAAAAGATTTTTGGTCAGGACTGACGGGCGGCAGTATGCCCCCGCCGACATCTTCGGGCCGATAGGAGAAGTAACCGGTAGCAAACTGGTGGTGGGTGTTCAGATACCGGACGGGGATATCGAAAACAGTATTGGAGGTAACCGTCACCTTCATTTTTTGCTTGTCTTTCGCCTTTTTGGTCGTGATCATCACAACGCCGTTCCCGGCTCGTGATCCGTAAAGTGCGGCAGCATTTGCACCTTTCAGAATGGATACGCTCTCGATACTCTCAGGATCAATATCGGCAATGGCATTACCATAGTCCACGCGGTTGTCAACACCAAAGCCGCCAACGTTGTTGATCGAATTTGACATGGGAACTCCGTCAATCACAAACAAGGGCTGATTGTCGGAACTCAGGGAAGATGCCCCCCTGATGACCATGCTTACCGAAGAACCGGCCCCTCCGGTGGAATTAATGGTTACCCCTGATACTTTCCCGGACATCGAATTCAGCAGGTTCTCCTGGGCCACCCGCGTTAAATCATCTCCACCTACCTTACCAATTGAAAAACCCAATGATTTTTCCTCGCGTTTAATACCTAAAGCCGTCACGACCACTTCGTCGAGGGCCTGGAAGCTTTCCTCCATGCCAATATCGATTGTATTTCTGCCCTGGATATCAACTTCCTGGTTTTTGAAACCAATGAACGAAAAAACCAGCGTTGCATTGCCCGCTACTTCAATACTGTATTTTCCATCCGTGTTTGCAATGGTGCCGGAGGAAGTTCCCTTAACTGCAATACTGACTCCCGGAAGGGGTGTATTGGTGGCTGCCGACGTTACTGTACCTGTAACTCTTCGTGTTTCCTGTGCGGCGGCATTCTCCTTAAAAAAACCGATGAACACGGCCATTAACAAAATGCAGGCGAAAAGGCGCCCTGTTATATTTTTTAGCATTTTTTTCATTTTTATGTTGAATAAAGTTAAACAGGCACTACTTCACGGCGTCGAAACTGAGCACCAGCGCGTGGGTGTTTTTGCCAATAATCTGGGGCGGGTTTGTGCCTGCCGCCATGAACATGATTAATTGCATGCGCGTGTCGGAAATAGATTTCATAATCACTTTACGCTGGAAATCACGAAAACCAATAAACGCTGTGCCCGAAAAATCCAAAGTCATCACATTGCTGAAGGTAACGGTATACGCGGGCGGGCCGTAGACAGAAGATACCGTAAAGTTTTCATTTTCGTTAAAGGTGAACGTAGCCCCGGTTTGCGGAGTGTATTTTGCAATGCACAAACCGTATTCCTGTCCGTTTGCATTGACAATACCTGCGCCGCCGGTACTAACCATTTCATAAACCAGTCCGCTAAAAGAAGCGCCGTCCTCTTTTACATCGTGTTTATAACTGCCGTCGTAGTAAAAGGTGAACTCGTCTTTGTAAACATCGCCCATCAGGAACTGCGTATTGAATATTCCGTCAGGAAGCGGTTTGGGTGTCCCCTCCACTACGGTCAGACCTGCATCGGCGGTGGCAAGGTAATCTCCTGCCGCCGTGTGACTTGCGGTCAGCTTCCATGTTTTGCCGTTATAATCGTCTGCGGTATGGTCGCCGGTAAGCAGCGCGTAAGGTGGAAGGTCAATGGCTAATTTTACTTCTTTTGATACGGAATTGCCGTCTTCGTCTTTTGCTGTCAGCGTGGCGATATAATAGCCACCTTCTTCATAAACATACACCGGATTTTGTTCTGTGCTGGTGTTGCCATCACCAAAATCCCAGGCCCAGCTCATTGCGCTGTGGGTTAGCGCTGTAAATGCAACCTGTTTGCCGTCAATACTGTGAAAAATGACAGCAGAAAGGGGCCAAACAGGTCTGTCTGCGTCTTCGTCGCACGACTGAAACGACGCAACTCCCGTCATGCAGATGATGAATAGCCAGAGAAAGGATTTTTTCATAGTTGAAAGAAGATTAGGTTAATGACTAAGTATTTGATTCGTTAGCTTAATGAGTGGCGTATTTTACATAGCGGCTGTTTAAGGGTTATGATGTTTGAAATAAAGCCTCCCTCCGAAATCTTCCTGCGTTCAACAAAAAAAGTAATTCTCCCAAGTAAAGCTAAGAAAATACCCAATGAAAAACACATGAAAAATTGGATTCATTGCATCAAATATTAACTTTCATGTTTAGTAAAAGAAAAAAATGAGCGGTTTAAAGTTCAAATAACATATGATTCGAAAAAATCAACTAAAATTTCTTATTTTTTGCTAAATCGATTTAAGCAATTTTCGGGTAAAACGACGGGGCACCATCATGCATTTGGCAGTTAAAACCAATCTATCGGGGCGATTGTGTACAAAACTACAGGTGATTTCACAGGGAGCATGCGAACTTTACCCGTGTTAACTGCGAAGGAAACCTAAAACGCACTCCCGGATGTTGATCGCAAAGCCGAAGTGTGATCATAATGTTAATGAAAAAGATATAGCTTATGAACCTGAAACAGCTTTTTATTATCGGGCTAATGCTTATTGCAGGACTGACAGGCTGGGCCTCACCTGAGAAAAAGCAGATCCGGTATTTGTCCGGCACCGACAGCGAAAATACCGTCACCTGGGACTTCTTTTGTAGCTCGGGGAGAAACAGCGGCAAATGGACCCAAATTGAAGTGCCCGCGCATTGGGAACAACAAGGTTTCGGCGAGTACGACTATGGCCGTGATTACCGCACCTATGGTAAAAAATTTCAGTTTGCCGACGAGACCGGGATTTACAAACACCGTTTCCCGGTTCCGCAGAACTGGGAAGACAAACGGATCTATATCGTTTTTGAAGGTTCGATGACCGATACCGAAGTGAAAATTAACGGGCAGTTGGCCGGGCCGGTACATCAGGGGGCCTTTTATCGCTTTCGCTACGACATTACCGACAAACTGAAAGCAGGACAGGAAAATGAACTGGAAGTTACGGTACATAAGATGTCGGCCAACGCGTCGGTGAACCGGGCAGAACGTTTTGCCGACTACTGGATTTTTGGCGGGATTTTCCGGCCGGTTTATCTCGAAATCCAGCCCGAACGCTTCATCGACCGTGTAGCGATCGCTTCCAGAGCCGACGGACACTTCTCGATGGACGTCTTTCCGGTAAATCTGAAAGAGAATCAAGCCATCCGCGCCGAAATTTTCGATACTGCAGGACAGCTCGTTCAAACCTGTGAAAGTAAAGCCGGAGCGGCCGATTCTCTGGTCACCTTAAGCTGTAAAGTTGAAAACCCGAAGGCATGGACGGCAGAATCGCCTGTTCTTTACACCGTTCGGGTGAGTCTAATGGAGGCTTCGTCGGAAAAATACGAGCTCACCGAAAAATTTGGCTTCCGCACGATTGAAATCCGGCAAGGTGACGGAATCTACCTGAATGGGGTGAAAATCAAGATGAAGGGGATTAACAGGCACGTGTTCTGGCCCGAAACCGGACGTTGCGTCAATCCCAAGATCGACCTGAATGACGTGAAGTTGATGAAAGAAATGAATATGAATGCCGTCCGCTGTTCGCATTATCCGCCCGACAAAGCCTTCCTCAACTACTGCGACTCCCTGGGTTTGTATGTCCTGGATGAGTTGGCCGGCTGGCAAAATGCCTATGACACCGAAGCGGGAAGCAAGCTGGTGCGGGAAATGGTGATCCGTGATGTGAACCACCCTTCCGTTATTTTCTGGAGCAACGGGAACGAAGGCGGCACCAATAAAGATTTGGACGACGATTTTGGCTTTTACGATCCCTCCGGCCGACCGGTAATTCACGCGCATCACCGTCCCGGTAACGATTTTAACGGCATCGACTGCAACCATTACGAAAATTACTACAGCGCAAAAAAGATACTGGACGGCAATTTGATTTACATGCCTACTGAGTTTCTGCATGCGCAGGATGACGGCGGTGGAGCCGCCGGCCTCGGTGACTTCTGGGAATTGTTCTGGCAATCGGAACGCTCGGGTGGAGGCTTCCTCTGGGTTTTGGCTGATGAAGGAGTCGTGCGCACCGACCTTGACGGTTATATCGATGTAAACCGGGTAAATGCACCGGATGGCGTTGTCGGGCCACACCGCGAAAAAGAAGGCAGTTTTTATGCGCTCCGCGAAATATTAAGTCCCGTGAGGATCAACATGGACAAACTTCCCGGCGACTTTAAAGGCCGGATTCCGCTGGAAAACCGCTATCATTTTACCAATCTCAAAGAATGCAGCTTCGAATGGCAACTGGTGAACTTCAGCAAACCGCAACAACGGGGATCCGGTCACCGGATGGTGAAAGCAGGAGTGGCGCAAAGTCCCTTCATCGAGCCGGTTCATTCCGGGATGCTGGAACTGCAATTGCCCGAAGATTACCGGCACTACGATGCGCTTTATCTGCGGGCGTTCGATCCTTTCAAAAAAGAGATTTTCTGCTGGAGCTGGAAAATTGCCGGGAATGAAAAGATCGTGGATCAACTGGTGGAAAAGGAGATGACTGCCGAAGAAAAAGAACGTCGCCGAAAACTGAAAGCCGAAGGTATTGAAGAAGACAACATCCTGCCAATTGAGCGGCAGGCGGGCGAAACCGGGGTAAGCTCTTCCGTAGAAGTACTGGAAAACGACAGCCTGATCACCCTGAAAGCTTCAGGCATCTCTGCTTCCTTCAGAAAAAGGGACGGCACGATCAAATGGATCGGCAATGATATGGGGCTGCCCATTCCGTTTAATAACGGACCGGTGTTGGTCAGCGGAGCTTCCGAATTGATCAGTGTTACCCGCCAGGAACGAGACAATGCTTATGTGCTTGAATTTCAGTACAGCGGTGACATGAAAAACGCCATCTGGACCATGCACGGCAGCGGCTGGCTGCAACTGGATTATGAATACCAGGTGGAAGGCGAGCAGTATTTCCGGGGCATCAGTTTTAGTTTTCCCGAATCGGATGTGATCGGCGCCAAATGGTTGGGCAATGGTCCGTCGCACGTCTGGAAAAACCGTCTGCACGGAGGAATTTTGGATGTATACGAACGATTTTACAATAACACGCTCCCCGGGAGCAACTCCTGGCAATATCCGCAGTTTAAAGGTTACTACGAAGATATATCGTGGCTTGAAATGAACACCGTGTACGGCAAATTTACCGTGGTGGCACAGGAAGAAGATCTGTTTATGCGGCTGTTCAGTTTTTACGGGATCTCCGGGCCTGAGAATTATCCGGCCCTTCCAAAAGGAGACATCTCCTTTCTGGATGCCATCCCGCCTGTGGGAACCAAGCTGGCTATGGGGATCAGCAACGATACGTGGAACCTGGGGCCTGCCGGGGAGTTGAATAAAGATGATAAACCCGTAAAACGAACACTTTATTTTTATTTCGGGAGCCCGATCCCCCAGGTCCGATAAACTGGCCGGAACCGGGGAACGGGAATGTTGGGTATTAATGGCTTGGTTTAATCTTTTTGAAAGTGTTTTTTCATGAACGTTATAAATACATCAAAATCATCGGGCAAGGTTCCGTGCCCACCTTCGTGCATATAGTATCCCAAATCATTTAACACGGGAACTCCGGCTGCGGGAAAAACATCGGTTTTTAACGGTTTCCCGCCCGTTAATTCGTAAACAGGAGCTGCGGCGACTGCTGCCAGGAATTCACCTTTTGGATCTGACCACTTGTCGGTAGCGCCGGTTTGCAAAAGAAGCGGACGGGGAGCCATCAGGGAGATCAGCATGTGACTATCGACGGGCGACCGGGAAGGATCATCCTTGAAGTCCCGCCAGTTGCCTGCAAATTGATAAAAATATCGCGTAGGGTGCGTCATATGGTCGATTGTCTCCCCGTACCAGCGTCTGGAAAGGGCAGCGCCACCTTCTCCGCTGCAGCTTGCAATGACCATGGCAAACCGCGTGTCGCGGGCGCCGGTCCATAACACCGTCTTCCCAAGGCGCGATGCACCAAAGATGGCGACCTTCTTCGAATTAATTTGCGGATCGGTCTCAAAATAATCCATTGCCCGGCTAAGTCCCCATGACCAGGCTGATATCGCTCCCCATTCGTCGGGAGCGGGATAGCGCTGACCTTCTTTCAGGTAATGACCCCTGATCCCGTATTTTACGCCCTCTGCAAAATCAGGCTCGATGTCCCCGTAATAAACAGTGACAAACCCAAATCCCTGCGAAAGAAACTTCTTGATATCCATGTTCCCCATTCTCCCGGAAACCTGTACAGGGATTCTTTTCCTGTCTCTGCCCCACATATAACCTTTTTCAATGTCCGGGTCATCCGCCACAAAAGCGTTCGGGAAAAAGCTCAAATTGAGAAAGACCGGGACCGGCTGATCTGTTTTGACCGGAAGATAAATCAATAAATTCATTTTATAACTGGACGTATCTTCCGTAAAGCAGACGGTAACCTGTTTACGCAGTGCAGAACCATCCAGGGCAGGTGTTCCGGGGTCAAATACATGAAAAGATAAATCCTTTGGCGCATCAGGAACTTTGCCGTACTGGAATTCTTCAAAAAGAGAGACAATTTGAGGTCTCCTCTTTTCATACCATTGCCTGGCGTCAGTCACTTTTTCACCATCTTCAAGGGTTAAAGGATCGGGGAGCGCGTAAGTTCCTGAAAGGGCTTCATCATAGTTAACCGGGATGCCGGCAACTTTTTCAATCTCCTGACCATAACCGGCATAATGCCCGGACAGGAATGTCAGCAGAATAACGACGGTTTTTGTGAAGTTCTTCATAGGTTTAACTTTTTTTCTTTCGGATGAACCGATTTGAACAGCTTAACCGGACCCATTAATCCGGAGGGATTGATCGTTCCTCCGCCCCGGAACCGGAACATGGGCGCAGGGGTGGAGAAGATTTGCTCTCCGGGGGCTGCGTTTTGATCTCCAATCAACCTGTTGGTCCATTGATTCGTAACTTTTATTTCAATCGTATTCGGGCCTTTTCTGAGCAAGCCGGTAAGGTCTGCCTGGTACGGGGCCTTCCATACGATCCCTGCAAAAGTGCCATTAACCGATACTTCAGCCAGATCTCCTACCTCACCAAGATCAAGGATTATCCGGGCGTCCGGTTGCAACCAGTCCTTATCCGCCTGGATTGTTTTTGTATAAACAGCGGTACCGGAGAAATACTTTACTCCGGGATTACTGTTTTCTGTCCATGACTCCAGTTTGTCAACAGCAATTTTTTCGGGAGCACCCAGATTGGAGGGAAAGGAAATTTCCCAGGGTCCTGAAATTGAAGAAATTAATTCAATTGAAGGTTCAGAAAGCAATTGGTCGGCAACGCTTGCTTTGTTCCGTAATACAACAAAAACGGACTGACGTTCAGACAAATGAAGCGGAACAGTTGTCGTCTTTTCAGCGATTGAGTAAGTCGCGGGCTGTATTTTTCCGGTTGCAGGATCCCAAACTTCTGCTTCCTTTCCTGTTACCCGCAGCCTCACTTTTGTATCGAGCACATGGTCGGACGAGTTTACAATAAAGTAAATGTCGGCTTCACCTGCGCTTCGATGGATCCAGTTGATCCTTGAATCGAGGGGTTTTTCATAGTCAAGATCGGGTTTTAGCCCTTCCATTTCAAGCATGGTTTTTACAGGGGTTCCCCATGCGACAGTTCCCTTGCCATAAACGCGCCTTGTGCGGCTGATCCCGTCCAGGTCGCCCCAGATATCGGTAACGATGGCTTTCAACTGCTGTTCAGACTCAGGATAGCCTGAGAGGCCGGGGGTACATTCCGGTTTTGGACCGAGAACAATCGCCCCGTCTTTTACGAGGTCTCTGATTTTTACGAGCACAGGCAGGGACATTTTATTCGTATTCGGAAGAATGAGAAGGGCATAACTCATGCCGTCAGGAAGTGTAAGTCTTCCGTCAGGAGCGACTGTTATCCTGTTGATGAGCACATCAGCATTGATATAATCGAAATCATAGCCTTCGGGAGGAGCAGGATTTAATCCGGAACCCCAGATGGGCATAGTCGATGGTGCCCCTTCGTCAAGCAGGTAAATCAAATCGGCAACAAACTTCCCCTGTTGCAGCATATAGGAATTCCGGGCAAGGTAGGTCGTGAAAGGAGCAGCCAGCTCAGCCCAGCTTATGTTGCGGTTAATATGCGTTCCTACCATGGTATTCCCCGGTTTGGTATCCAGAGGCTGATGTGCTGAGGTATGAAATACAAATCGGTTTATCCCCTGCGTAAACCAGTAATCACCAATTTTCTTCAACGTATAGGGTGATTCATATCCGCCGCCGGTATAGGCTTCCGCGGCAACAAGTTCTTTGCCGTAAATATGGGATGCAGAGGCTGCTCCGCGCACATCCTGATAATACATCAGCTCAGGATGCAGCGCCCTGTTCCAGAATTCCCCCATGGGGATATCTACCTGCTTTTTACATAGAAGCGCATCTTCCAGGATCTCGAGAGAAACACCTGAAGCTTCGCCATATGTTTTAATCCCTTGCGTATGAAGAAAATCTGCCAGTATAGCATAATGATTTTCAGCAAACATATCGGCCAGCGTACGGCGGAAATCCCATAAAACCCGGTCACTGGTGTTGCTGTTTCCAACTACCCTTCCCGACATGCATGGCAGATAAGGTGTAAGGTCGTATCCTCTTCTTTTTTTAAACTCAATCAGCATGTTGTCGGTCCAGTTTTGCATGCCGGCTTCCCAACTATCGAGCATCATATATCGGAGGCTTTTCCCATACAACGATCCCAACGTTTTGGTAAGTGGTTTCGTGTATTCTTCGATATAGGCTTTTGTGTGCTCCGCGCTGAGTTTGTCAACTTCATAACCCGAACCGGAAGGAACCGCCGGACGGTTTCTGGCACCGGTAAGCGAGTAACCAAAACGCATAATCGTCCAGTTCCCTTCCGGCACTTTCCATTGGATCGATCCGTCAGGTGACATCAGCGAACTAAGATTAATGACTGTTGCGGGGTCAATGGATGAAGAGGAGGGAACGTCGGGAGAGGCTACAGGATCATAGTTAAACAGGTGGTAAAAACCTGCTTTATCTTCCCATCTGTTAATCCTTGCTCCGGCGTACAGTTTTATTTCACCAAAGGTATAAGCAGAGTCGGGAAGCGTATTGGTTTCGGCCATTACATCGTTTGGTTTCATGGGGGCTCCCGTAAACTCAAGTTTGAAATATTTTGCAGTTGCAGGAGCGAATGACGTTGTTGCAACTTTGCCGGCCCGGTAAAGCTGAGCACCCGGTAAAACGGCTATCGTACGAAAATTTTTTCCGTCATCGCTAACCTGCAGGCTGCCAACGGGAATCCCGGCCCGGTTTGCCAGCGTTAAAGCCTGGGCTGTAAACGGCTGATCAAAGGAATACTGTATCCATACAACACCTTTTCCACCGCCTGAGCGCAAGGTTGCTGAAGTGTTCAGGTCATCATCCAGAAGAGCGTCTGTTTGTATTGCGCCGGCACCCGTGGTTGCAACAGGTACGGGTTGATTACAGTTCTCATCGGAAGGGGTGGGAAAAGCCAGAACGACAAAATCCCGGTAGAACACAGGCTCCGGATTATCGCCTCGCCCGCCCCTCGAAAGATTCCTGACAGGACCTTCATTGGCGGGAGGCGCCGGCAGCTTCCCGCTGAAGTTTTGAGGCCCTTTCAGATTTAAATCACTCCAGACCAGTTTTTTCATAGCCTGCTCCGGTTTCACCCAGGGGCCTCCTGTAAGACTCCAGCCGGCAGAGCTGAAAATAGCCATCTCCAGATTCAGCCGGTTTGCCTCCGATGCCGCATGACGCACAGCGTCAAGCCATTCGTCAGATCTGAAAAGCAGTTTTTCTTCGACTTCCTGTCCCTGTCCAAAAGCAACATCTGCAAGCTGCATACCACCAATTCCGGCGCGTTTCATCCATTCCAGATCTTTTGTTATCCCCTGTTTGGTGACATTGCTGTTCGTCCAGTGCCACCACGTTCGTGGCTTTGCAGATTCAGGAGGATTTTTGAACCCTTCTTCCAAGGGAGTGCTGGCAGGCTGCTGTGCGGACAATGTGCCCGAAAAGTGTAAGAGAACCAAGGCAGTCGATAAACAGGCAATTAGTATTTTCTTCATATTATAATGGTGTTAAATCAGGTTGTATTCAGACGCAGGCAGAGAAGAAGCCACCTCTTCGCGAGGTGGTTCATTTTTTTCTAAGAGAATATACGGTAGAGCCGGCATCTTAATAACCTGGATTTTGAATAAGCACTTTTGGATTAAGCACGACCTGAGCATATGGGAGCGGGAACAACAATTCAAAGTCAGCAACACTGAGCGGTGAATTCGGATCCCCATATTGATAGATCGAAATCGTTGGTGGAAGTACGACTTCGTTTTCCCGGTTATAAAAATCGCTCATGACATCTTTCGTACGTCCTGTCCGGAGGAGGTCGAACCAACGATGTCCTTCCATGCAGAGTTCAAGTTGACGTTCAACTTCTATGGCAGCAAAAACAGTTGCTTTATCCGGTGTAATATTGGTGGTCAGATCTGCCCGGTCGCGGATTTTTTTCAGTTGCGCAACGGCTGCCGGATAATCACCGAGTTCATTCAGACATTCGGCATATTTCAGTACCACATCGGCATAGCGGCTGACAATCATTTCACAACCACTGTCTGGGTTGCCGGATTTTCCATCGGTGACATTTTGATAGTCGAAATATTTCAATGTCATCGGGATAGTGCAACCGTAGTCGGGTGAAACAAGATCTGTATACACAACGGATCTTCTCTTGTCGGCTTCAACAAATTTTGATTCAAGCTCATGAGTCATCATCAAAATGTTTACACCATATATTTTGCTGCTAATACCACCCGGAGCAACGGGAATACCCTGAATATTACCCAGTGACGCATTGCCAAGATAATTACTTAATGCCGGAGTCTGGTTATTTGCATACTGAACGGCGAAGATAATTTCTTTGTTGTTCGCATTATTCTGGACGAAAATAGAAGCATAATCGTCCAGAAGGCCGAGCTGTGCACCTTCTTTTGCAATTACTTTTTCAAAATAGATCTTTGCATTTGCGTAATCTCCTCTTGTCAGATAAACATCACCCAGGATTGCTTGTGCTGCAGTAGCTGTTGCTTTACCAATGTCGGCAGATTTAGTATAAAAGTCAGGTAATTTTGCTTCGGCATCCTTAAGATCTTCAATAATCTGAGTGTAAACGTCATTAACCGGACTTCTTCCATAATTGAACACATCCATATAATTGACAATATCTTCCAGTACAAGAGGTACGTCGCCCCATACTCTGACCATGACATAATAAGCATAAGCGCGCAGAAATTTTGCCTCTCCAACCAGTTGATTATAGACTTCGGTTGTCGATTCCACCTTGTCCATATTCCCGATTACCAGGCAGCAACGGTTTATGATTTGATAACCCGCATACCACAGCGCACTCATGATGCTGTTTTGAGAATCGACTGTTGATTCGTGAAGGGCAATGTGCGCGGTTGAGTTGTTTAGTTTAAAGTCGTATGCATTATCCGTAGGAAGATCGCCGATATAAACGATACTGTTTGCGAAATCACCTCTCATAGCGGCATAAGCCGCGTAAAGCACCGTTTGAACTTCGCTGGCATTATTCATATAGTTTTCAACAGTCATCGTGTCGGTAGGATACTTTTCAAAGAACGATTCGCTGCACGAAGCGTGAAAAAGTAACCCGATAAATAAAAGAATGATATATTTTTTCATGGTTATCTGATTTAAAAATTTAGGATGCCCGATTAGAAATCAATATTGGCGCCAAACGTGATTGTTCGGACAGTCGGGTAGTTACCTCCATCTGATCCGCCCGTGGCTCCACCCATTCCGGAGGCTTCAACCGAGTATCCCGGGTATTCGTCAAACGAGTAGAGATTTTGGCCGGTCACATTGAGTTCTACGTTTTTAACTCCTATTTTGCTGCAGATCTTGCCTGGAATTTTATAACTCAAGGTGACATTCCTTATTTTCAGGTAGTCTGATTTAAACAGGTAACGGGTCTGCGAGACAAGAGCGCCGTAAACATTACTTGAACCGGCTTTCTGGGAAATACCGTCGCCTGTTTCAGTTTCAGAACGCCAACGGTTTCGGGCATATTTTGCAAATGCATTTTCCATATGGCGGTTCAAGCCTGATGCGTATCCAAACCCCCAATAAGTAAGGCCGCCATACTGGCCGTCGAGGACAAACGACAAGTTAAAGTTTTTGTAGGAGATTTGGCTGGTTAAACCGGCATTAAATTTAGGCATGTTGTTGCCCTGATAAACCATATCATTGGAGTTAATCACACCGTCTTTCTTATAATCAAGAAATTTTAAATCTCCGATACTCTGCGTATAGAGTTTTGCGTCATTTGCAACTTCCTCTGCCGAATTAAATGTGCCGATATTGACATAGCAATACATATCGCCAAGAGGACGGCCTACATAATTGCGGATCATTCCGTTGGTACTGCCGTAGTAATCATTTCCTGTTGCCAGTGAAAGCAACTTATTGCGATTGAAGGAAATGTTGAAACCGGCCGTCCACCTTACTTTTTTATTCAGGATAGGCGCATCGATAGCAAGTTCCATTCCTTTATTCTGGATTTCACCCGCATTCATGGTCACCGTGCCGCTTTTCCCGTTCAGGTTGGGGATTGACGCTGAAAGAACAGCATCGCTGACTCTTTTGTAATAATCCATGGTAATTGATATCCGGTTAAACAAACCAATGTCGACTCCCAGATCGAATTGTGTGTTTTTCTCCCATCCTAATCCCAGGTTTGAATACCCGGACGGGTAATAACCAGTGACGCGATTTGAGGCAGAGCCTGCGCCATAAATATAATAAGCTTGTGATAGGGAAGAAGTCCAGACGTAATTGCTTCCAATCTGATCATTGCCCGTTACACCGTAGCTTGCCCTCATTTTTGCAATGGATAACCATTTGAGATTTTTCATCCAGGGTTCTTCAGCAACATTGTACGCTCCGGAAGCTGACCAGAAAATACCTGCCCGGTTGTTTGGTCCAAATTTACTTGACCGGTCCTGCCGAATTGATCCTGATAACAGATACTTGTTCATATAGTCATAGTTGACACGGCCAAAAACCGCATCAAATACGTATTCTGTATTCGTTGAGGAACCATCCCAAATAAAAGCACCGGCAACATTTTCAATATTGGTGTTGCCATAAGCAATCGGATAATTTGCGTCGGTCCGGTCATCCTGCCGGACAGAATAGTCGCTGTTGTAGGCTACATCATATCCGAGTAATGCAGTGACGTTATGGTCTTCTTTGATTTTGCGGGTGTAATTCGCTGTTGACGACCAGTATACGTTATATCCGAATGCCGATGCACGATATGCGTCTATCGCTGCAAGGTTTGGTGCAGACTTATTCCCTTTGCGCGACGATCCCGGGCTGTACGCACTTCGGTAGTATTCGTTCTTTTGATTGGCTGTTGTGGCATTAACTTCTGATTTTACAGACAGTCCTTCCAGTGGTTTGACGATCACGTAAGCCTGTGCCAGTGTTCTGACCGTGTTGTAGTCGTTGTCGATTTCAAGCAGTTTGCTTAAAGGATTCGTCAATTCTGAATTGAAATCGGTACCCTGCGTATGTTGCTGAATCTGAAAATAGTCTCCGTTCTCCGCGTACGGGCCGTATATAGGCGGATAAGCAACGGCTTCAGCAATTGTTCCCGCGGTGACAGTCGTGTTACCGCCCGATGTCGTCTGAACCCGTTGATAGGTATAGGTCGGTTGTATATTAAGACCAATTGTGATCATTTTACTAATGTCTGATTCAATTGCCCCTCTGATCCCAAGCCTGTGATTGAATGAGTTTTGTACAATACCTTGCTGATCCAGATAATTTGCTGAAATCGAGTAACGGACTTTTTCTCCGGCTCCCCGCAGCGAAAAATCGTAGCGCTGAATATTTGCTGTTCGGAAGAATACGTCTTTTTGCCAGTCAGTTACCTTCCACTGGCCTGGATCGTCCAGAATCGGAAGGGGAGCCATTCCCTGATTGATCCGGGCATCCTTAACCATCAGTGCGAATTCAGGAGCGGACAGCACATCAATGTAGCGCTGTGGTTCCTGGAATCCGTATGTCGAACTAAGACTAACCTTCGGGGTTCCGGGTTTACCTCGTTTTGTTGTAATAAGGACAACGCCATTGCCCGCGCGCGAACCGTAAATCGACGCTGAAGCGGCATCTTTCAGAATGTTAACCGACTCAATATCTTCAGACGACAGATTCATAAAATAACTTGCGTCGGTGGTCGGGTAACCGTCAATCACGTATAACGGGTCGCTCGATGCGGTTAAAGACCCCGTGCCGCGAATCCGCATTGTAGGCGAACTGCCAGGTTGTCCGTTGCTCTGTACGATATATAGCCCCGGCAACTGACCGTACAAAGCTTCCCCAACAGTACCAACGGGCATACCTTTGATTTTTTCGGCATCAACCGAAGACATGGCTGTTGTTACGGACCGTTTCAGCACGGATCCATATCCAACGGCAACAACTTCTTCCAGACCAATCGTTTCCTCCTGAAATACGACATCGATATTGGCTTTCCCCGAAACCGCTATTTCCTGTGTCTTCATCCCTACAAATGAGAATACCAGCGTTGCATCCTGCGAAACGCCCGAGAGCGTATAGTTGCCTTCGGCGTCGGTGATCGTTCCCTGCGTCTTACCTTTTACTGCCACGGTCACGCCTGGGAGCGGAGCACCGGCAGAGTCGGTGACTTTGCCTGAAATGTTGTTGGCTTGTGAACCAGACCCAATCAGGGTGTTTTCTTCAGACGACAAAACGATTTGCCTGTCAAAAATCCGGTATTCAACATCCGATCCGCCAAATAACTCGTCGAGAATATTCGTTATTTGCTGATCCTTCACGTGGATGTCGACCTTACGTTTCACATCGACCATGTTTTTGTTGTACAGGAAATAAAATTCTGACTGGTTTTCTATTTCATTCAGAATTGTTTCAATACTGATGCTTTTAAAGTCCAGCGAGAGTTGGGTTTTCTGCGCATAAACTGAAATGGCATTTGCCTGGAATATGCTCAACAGGAAGAAAAATAAACTCCATTTCATCATTTGTAATGGTTTTTTGAGGGCAGACCAACAATCTGTCCATCGTTTCCGATTTTTTTTCATAAATTTACAGTTGAGAAGATTAATAATTTATTATTGTTAATCAGCAAATTTCAGGAAAGTGTGTCAGCGCTTTCCTGATTTGCTTTTAGTGCTTATTTTACCTCATTATTTTTCCGGATTATAATTGTTTTCGTTGAATATGTCCCGTCGCTGTTTAACTTCCGGTCCTGTATTTCATAACTGATCGGTGCTGTGAAAGCAAGGAGTCTCATTACCTCTTCCAACGTTTCGTCTTTAAAGGTGGCCTGATAAATATATGTTTTCAGTTGCTCGTCTTCCATCACAAATTGTACGTTGTACCAGCGTTCCATTTTTTTCAATACCCCCGGGAGCGGTTCATCCCGAAAAACCAACTTACCGTCTTTCCATGCTGAGTGAAGACCGGCATCAACCTGAGATACTTCACCTCTTTTTTTGTTGGAATACAGCACAAACATTTCATCCGGGGAAAGTGATTTTGAAAAGGTTTTATTTCTCCCATCCAGCTTTACCTTGCCTTCTTCCAGAACCACTTCCGTAAAATCGTCTTCCGGATATGCTGCTACATTGAATTTTGTGCCCAGAACGGTTATATCCAACGCCGAAGTTTCCACGATGAACTTCCGGCTGTTTTTATTGACAACGTCAAAATAGGCTTCGCCGCTGATCTTTACCCTCCGGTCGGTAAATCCGGAGGCATACCGTATGCTTGAGCCGCTGTTGAGCCAGCCTGAACTACCGTCGGGAAGTGCAAATTGTGTCCTGGCTCCGGCAGGCGAGTGTATTTCGACCCAGGCGCTGCCATGGAAATTGTTGTTGTTCATGAAAAGGTAAGCCGTGACCAGCAGGATTGGAAACAAAAGCACTGCAGCGACCTGCCGGTAAAAATTCCAAAGTGTGTTTTTTTGCCGTCTTTCATCCAGGTATATTTGCCGTTGGATTTTTTGAAGAATGGAATTTAAATCTTTCCCGGGATACTGATCTTCGAATTCCTGCCAATTTTTATGGATGAACTCATCCAGCGAATCGCCTGATTCTGTTTTTTCAAACCATGTTTTTACCTGTTGATAATCATCAGGACTGTATTTCCCATGGAGATACCTTTTTAAAACTTCATTGCTTACTTCTTTCACAGTCAAAATAATTAGGTTCATTGTCCGGAACGTTTATTATATCCCCGGCGACAGCATATCCCCCACAGCAGTCAAAATTTTTTTAGCGGAAAGTAAAAAGATAAAAGAACAGCAATCCTCCGAATTTTTCTTTCTGTAGTTCCTCTTTAAGGAAATTAAGCGCTCTTGTTATTTGATTTTCAACCGTTTTTGGGGTAATTCCCATTTCTGCAGCAATCTGTTTAACGGGCTTATCGTGCTGTTTTCGTTCGATGAAAATATATTTTCTTTTTTCAGGCAAGCGATCGATCAGGATTTCCAGCTTGTCCAAAAGATCCTGATAAAACAGAGCTGGTTCGGCATGCGTACTGCATTCAGAAAACTGATAGATCAGTTCGTGCTTGTAATGGTCGATTCTCGCCCGTCGATTAAAATACTTTTTGATCAGATTTAAGGTGATTGTAAAAAGATAAGCCTGGAAGGAAGTTTCGGTTTTAATTTCTTTTCTTTTTACCCAAAGTTTAAGAAAAACCTCCTGTACAATCTCCTCGGCATCGGCTTCTACTTTTAAATAAGAGAGCGCAAACTGATAAAGTTTGTTACTGTACTTTGAAAAAAGTTCTTCGAAAGCGAACGGATCATCCCTCCTTAAGTTTCTGATCAGATTATCGTCATTCTGAAAAAGGATCTTTTTCATCCGAAAAAAGGTTTTATCATTCATGTTTGCTGATTTCCGGTATTTTTTCAGCATGGTATGACCGCATGATGTCTTTCTGAAATTGTGAAGGCGACTTGCCGAACTGCGCTTTAAAACATTTACTGAAATAGAAAGGATCGCTCAGTCCGATGCTGTAAGAAACTTCGGATATATTCAAATTTGTATCAACAAGCAGCTCCGCGGCTTTTTTCATCCGGATAATCCGGATGTATTCATTGGGCGAATGCCCTGTAATTCCTTTCACCTTCTTATAAAATACCGTGCGGCCCATTCCTGCCAATTGGGCAAAAGTGTTGATTGAAAAATCTTCGTTCTCCATGTTTTGTTCGATGAGGAGGTGTATTTTATCCAGAAACTCTTTGTCCTGATCCGTGCCGTTGATCAGATGAAACCGCAGCCCGGGTTCCTGCACGAATTTCTGTTGCAGTTTTTCGCGTTGTTCAATGAGTTTTGTAACCCGTGTCAGGAGGTATTTCATGCTGAACGGTTTGGTGATATAGGCATCTGCTCCGGCTTGTATCCCTTCTATCTTGTGCTCGTCAGACGAATGGGCTGTGAGCAGTATAATCGGGATATGGCTGGTTTGAAAATCATCTTTCAACCGTTTTGTCAACTCAACCCCATCCATTTTGGGCATCATCACATCACAAATAATCAGGCTGGGCTGTTCCCGGATTGCTTTTTCCATTCCTTCCAAACCGTCGTCGGCTGCGGAAACGCTGAAGAGGCTGCTCAACTGGTTCACAAGAAATTCCCGGACCTCGTCATTATCTTCAACAATCAGCAGCTTGCAGGTTTTAGTTTCTTTTTCCATCTGCGGGTTAATCAATTGTCCGGCCAGCGCTTTGTTCGGAACGATATCGGTCCTTTCTTCCGATGATGAAACGGCTTCGACAATATCATCTGCATCATAGTTTTTCTCAGACAACGGGATGGCTACACTAAAGCAAGCCCCGCCGAGTTCGGAATCCGTATAACTTACTTTACCTTTGTGTACGGTAGCCAGTTCGGCGCTAAGATGAAGCCCCACGCCGGTTCCGCCAGCAGCATGATCAATTTGAGTGAACCGCACGAACAGGGCATTTCGTTTTTCTTTTGGCACACCTGTTCCATTGTCGGACACGCTCAACGTGAGCAGGTCATCTTCTGTCGAAAACTCAAGCCGGAGGATTACCCTGCCGTTTTCAGGCGTGTGTTTCATCGCATTCGATAAGAGATTGTACGCGATTTTATCCATTTTTCCCCTGTCAAGGAGCATTTCCCATTCCTCAAAGTTGGAAATAAAAGTAAATTCAATATTCTTCTTATCGGCCAGTTCTTTGAATGTCGAGTAGATATCGTAGAAAAAAGCGATAGCTTCGGTTTTTTCGAGCTTCAGTTCCAGTTTGTTATTTTGCAGGCGGCGGAACTCCAGCAGTTGGTCGATCAGACGGAGCAGGCGCGTTGAACTTTTTGACATCTGGAGAATGTGTTTTCCGACCGGGAGCGGAAGATTCTCCATGCTTACCAGACTTTCAATCGAACCGCGGATGATTGTCAGCGGCGTGCGGAATTCATGTGAAATATTGGTAAAAAAGCGGAGTTTATATTCGGTTAGTTGTCTCTCCACTTCCACCGCGGTGTTGAGCCTGTGTATTTTCAGCATGATCCTGAATGAAAAAAATAGGGTTGTTGCGAGAACGATCAAATAGAAAACAAAGGCCGGTGTCGATTTCCACAGCGGAGGGATCACCGTAACTTTCAATGCTGTTTCATTTTCTGTCCAGATCCCGAAGCTGTTGCTTCCCTTCACCCTGAACCGGTAAGTGCCGGGCGGAACATTCCGGTATGCGGCAACATTGTATCTTGTGACCGGGTTCCATTCTTTTTCATAACCCTCCAGAAAGCAGGCATACTGATTGAAATCGGGCGAGTGGTAATTCAGCACGGCGAATTCGATATTGAAAGAATTCTGATTGTATCTGAGTTGAATTTCTTCTGTTGTTGTAATACTTTCCGCCAGCGGAGAATGTTTTCCCGAAGGACGCACATCCATTCCGTTTACCTTCAGACCGGTTATCACCACCGGGGGAGTATAGGTGTCATATTTTATTTCTGAAGGATTGAAAATAAGAATTCCTGCATAACTGCCGAACATCAGTTCTCCGTTTTTCATTTTCCAACCCGAAGCTTCATTAAATAAGCCCGCCTGCCATTCGGTTGAGAAACTGAAATTTTCGAAACGTTCTGTTTGCAGATTAAAACGGGAAATGCCTTTTTCGGTACTTACCCAGATATATCCCTGGTCGTCTTCCATGATGGTTTGGATCACTTCGTTCGACAAACCATTTTTAGCCGTGTAATGTTTAAACCAGGACTTTTCAAGGGGCGTTTCCCTCATCAGCAGGTTCAGGCCGCCACCTGTTGTTCCAAACCAGATGCGTCCCTTGCTGTCTTCAAAAATGGCTTTAACTTCATTGTTATTGATGGTCCGGTTGTTATTTCCATCAAAGTGAAAGTTGATATATTTGTCTTTATCCCGAATGAGTTCGTCAGGATCAAAGACATTAATTCCGTCGTTTGTGCCTGCCCAGATCATTCCTGAATGGTCCTGTTTAATGACTCTTACCATGTCCTGGTTCACTGTTCCGGAATTAATATGGCGGAACGATATTTCTGAACCTGCACGTTCTGCAACATGCAAGCCGCCCCCGAAAGTAGCCAGCCACATCCGGTCTTTCGAGTCCCGGATCATATCGTACACGTTATTGCTGCTTGTATTCTGTCGTTCGGTATCATGAAGCCGGTATGTCTTTACCGGGGCATCTCCTGAAGGCGGAAAAATCATCACGCCGTTTCCCCGGGTACCGAGCCAGATGTTTCCCAGCCTGTCTTCTTCCATGCAAAAAGGTAAGCTACCCGGTATCAGGTGGGTTTTTATTTTTTTGAAAAAAGCGTCATAAAGGTAAAGATAACCGGTCCTTGTTCCCATCCAGAACCTTCCCCGGGAATCTTCGTAGATCAGGCGAACGGCATTGCCCCTGCCGTTTTTTTCCCCCGGAGCGGGATACATTGTTTTCACCGGATAATTGGTCCGGGAAATTTTGCTGATCCCGGCAAACTCCGTTCCCACCCATATTTCACCCGATTGGTCCTCTGTGACACATAGCAGGTAATTGGTGGGCAAATCGCTGTTTTCCATTGTATAGCGGTCGATTTGCCGGGTATTCAGGTCGATGGTAAACAATCCGTTCCCATAAGTGGTAATCCAGATCTTCTGATGACTGTCGTGAAAAATCTCATACCGCTCAAAGTCGATCGTCGATAAAATATTCTTCGGGATAAGGCTAATTTTACTGAAGTGGTTGCCGGATAAATGCCTCCACAAATAGCCGGTTCTATTGTAGATCCATTGGTTGCCCTTATTGTCGGTGATGAAATCCGCATTTCTCAAGTCCTGGTCGTCGAAAAATGCGCCGGAAGGAATAAAATTTGATTTCCGGGTATCGAAAATCATCGTGTCTTCTTTCGACCCGACTAAAATAATCCCGTTATTTAATTGCATGGTTTCGTTCAGCGACAGTTGCCTGTGCCCGGGGAAGGGGATAGCAGGACGAAAATTGCCAGGCTCCCGGTCAAAACAAAGGATGTGGCCGTTGGTGATAACATATAACTGTTCGCCCAATTCATGAACGCGGTAAAAATTGTATCCTTCCGCCATCCGGATCATCCTGTCGCCCGAAAGCCGGAACAAGCCTTTGTCAGTCCCGATCCATATTTTCTTCTGAGAATCTTCAAATACAAAGTTGACGTGTCGGCTTTCCAGTTCATTTTCGCTGTACCTGCGGGCCACTAACTTCTTTCCAACGTGCTGAATCCGGCAACATCCGTCACGCGGCCCCCATAGCCATACGTCACCGTTAGCGAAAGAACTGACATAAGAGAAATTTTTTGTATTATTTCCCGGGTCATAATCAATAAAGCTTTCCACACGGGGATCATAGCAACAGAAAATATTTGCCGTGGTTCGGATCCAGATGTAGCCGTAATGATCTTCAAACATGCTTCTGATCCTGTTATCGGGTAGCGATACCGAAGCACCTGTTCCCGGCTGCATCACAATAAATTCTTTCCCGTTGTAGCGATTCAGCCCGTTAATGGTACCCATCCACATAAAGCCTTTCCTGTCCTGCAGAATACAACGTACCGTGTTTTGAGATAAGCCATCCCGGTCGCTGATCCATTCAAAATGGAGCAGGTCGGTGGCAAGAGAATGGTATTCGATGAATAACACGAGAGCGGCAAGAAAATATTTCAGCGTTTTTCCAGGCATAGTCAGGCTTATAGCGTTACATTATTCTTCCGGCAATTCCCCGATAAAGTGATCTAAATGTAGGCAAAATTCCGAATTTACAGACCTTTTGAACGCCGGATGTTGAAAATTGATTGCGGGAAAACTGCGACTTTAAGCCCATTAACGGATGCGCCGGTTGCCTTTTGAAACACAGGAGATCTCTATTGCTGACCCGGTATTATTGCTTGTTTCAATGATTATGGATTTACTTCAGCCTGCTAATTTTATTCCCCCAGGTAATACGACGGGAGAGGAGGTTGTTGATAGCCCATTGTATGCACGGTAACTGTCTGCCGATAAGTATTGTCCTGCAAAAGCGTTACCCGGCGGTCTTTCGCGGGAATTGCAGTACTGTAGATGCGCAACTCACCTGGAAGAGCCGTGATCATCTCTTCACGCCAGTCTCCGAACAAATCCAGGGTCATAACGACGTTTCCTGCGAAGCCGGCCTGAACCTGTCCCTGTTCGTATTTTTCGACCGAGATTTCGCCGGTTTCGCGTTGATACCGAATGTACTCGCGTATTTTGTCTGCATCCCACCATAGCCAGTCATTCATGGGTGGAACATCATCGCCTGTTCCGAAGACACTGCCTTTGGTATCGAACAGGTATTTGTTATTATTACCCGGGATGTGCATCGCCCGGTGTCCTTTTGGGTCTTCAGCGGCAAAACTCTCCAGCCCGGGTCGTGAAGGATCGATATCCGCAACCATTCCGGAGCCTACATGGACCGTGGGTTGCCCGAGTTTCCAAATAAGTTCACCTGTTTTGGCATCACGAACACAGACTCCCAAACCATCCTTGTCATGCAATGCCTCAACTGAAAAAAACATCTCCAGGCCGGGCCGGGAAGGATCGATATCCGTGACATACGTTTTGTCGGGATGTCCTAAGCCTGCGGACCAAAATAAAGTGCCGTTATCGTCGAGGACTGCGGGACCAAGGATCACTTCGTCCCGGCCGTCCTCGTCAACATCGCAAACCAGCATGGTATGGGTTCCCTGACTGCGTACAACAGGATTTTCTTCATCTCCGTCCCAGGTCCATAGTTTTGTGAGCTTGCCGGCTGTAAACTGGTAGGCATCGGCAAACATAGCTTTATACGTGCCCCGTTGAACGATCAGGCAGGGCGTCTTGCCATCGAGATAAGCTATTCCCAATTGATTGCGATTTTGGCGGTTATAGTTACCCAGACGTTCTGTCCGGGCAGGCCAGGCAGCTTTGGTTATTTCCTTGCCCGTCATACCACTCCAGATCGAGATCCACTCTTCTCCATCGTATACACATCCGTCTGCAGCGCGGATATTGTCAGGCGCTGTTTTTACAGCTACCTCTGCTTTACCGTCGCCGTCCATGTCATAAACGATAAAGGGCGAATACCATACACCCGGTTCGATGCCGTCTCCAAGATCGTTGCGCCAAAGAAAAGTTCCATCGTGCAGGTAAGCTTCTATTTTATACGTTACCCGGGAAGAATCAGACCGCGCTCCGGGGTCTTTGCTTACACCCGGCTGGATCAGCACGAAGTCGAAATTTCCGTCGCCATTCAGGTCAGCGATTCCAAGGCGTCTTCTTCCCGGAACCACGTCGTCCTGCAAAGGAACAGACAGATATGCCGGTTCTCCGGTCGATTTCTGAAGAATCGCAGACACCTTTCCGGAAGGTTTGTCGTTTTTCCCGTTTTCGATTGCGACCACCCAGTATTGCTCGTCTCCTTTCCGTCCGGACTCTTTATAAACAAAATCGGTTGTTGCCGATACCGGCTTTTTATTGAGCCTGACAGAGCGGTTGCCTGAACTCCGGTAAACGTCAAAGGTAACGGCGGGCGAATCTGTCTGCAGCAGGCGCCAACTGATATACACGTTGTTGTCAGCTTCGGCGATCGCAGTCACCCCCCGGTTAAGTTGGTCGCCGATCCGCTCTTTTGCAAAACCTTCGATGGCGGGTTTATGGGCATGATCTGGTTGAAGTATTTCATAGTTATATAGCAGTTCGCGCGGGTCTTGCGCATATCCTGCAGTAGATATGATCGCCAGACAAAAAAGGAGTGTGGTTCGTTTCATTTTCAGTAATATTTTCATTTTTAATTTTTCAGTAGATATCTTCCGTAAGGTGTAGGTTTTGACAGTTTATGATATGATCTTTAAACGAAATTGTTTGTCTGTTCTCCGGTTATAATGTAAAGCAAAAGAACGTTAAGCCGCTCCGGTTTCAAATGGAAAATCATACAAAACCATGGTAAAATCGTTACGAATGGCTGATTCAGCGTTCATTACTGAATATGAAGAGTTGCAGGACGGATTCTTGTAAGAATGAGCTCACTTATATTCTGTTATTCCTTTACTGTTCGGAGTAAAGCATCACCGGGCCAAGCAGGCCGCTTTCCTTTAACGCTGCCTCTTTCGACGGGCCATTGATGGTCCATGTTTTACGGTGATCTTCAGCCTGACCGGCATCATATACCAAACGATTGAACCAGGTACTGGTCACTTCCACGGTTAACGTGTTGGTTCCTGGACGAACAGCTTCGGTCAGATCAACTTTGTAAGGTGGAGTCCATAATGTACGGATTGGTTTACCATTCAGCGACACAATGGCAATCATCTCCACGCGGCTAAGATCAAGTAAGAAACGGGTGTTTTTCCTGATTCTGTCTGCTTCGAATGTTGTGGTATAGGTGGCCGTGCCGGAAAATGCTTTTGCTTCGGGCGTCAAGTCAAGGTCTTTCCATGCTTTCAATTCATTAAGCTGAAAAGACGATGGCGCTCCCCATCCGGAAGGGAAGGAGAGTTCCCACGGCAGGGCAAAGGGTATGGCCTTTTGCTGTTTCGCCAGTTCCTGATTTTTGAATTTGCTTAGGGCATTCCCTGACTTCCGGAAAACAACAAAACACGAACCGGCCTGAGGCAAATCGAGCGATACCTGCGAGCGATTTTCAGAGCGCTTTGACACCGCCGGTGTTACTGTGCCGGTTACCGGATCCCAAATTTCGGCATTTCCGCTGTTCCGGAAGCTAAGCGATCCGCTAAATTCACTTCCTTTGGGCGCACAGACATAATACCAGTCGGCACCGTCCGTTTTTCGATGCAGCCATAAAGCGTTACCTCCTGTTACGTCAGGTTCTATTTGCTGCTTTCCCAATGCGGCGCCCAGCGTCATTCCGGCAACTACTTTTCCTTTCCCCACGTTCCGGATGCCGATTTCAGGAGTTTCTCCCCATATCGCGGATACCGCTGCGTCAAAACGTTTTTGCGCTTTGTCCGCGTCGGTTAATGTAGCCAACCCTTTCGGGGCATTGCCTATCATGGTTGCACCTTCACGTACCAGTGCAAGCAACTTTTCCAGTGATTCGGGTAGCATGCGCGGAATATCAGGTAACCACAGCACGCGATAGCTGATGCCCTCGGGTGTAACAAGCATTCCGTTACACACACTTAACCGGTTGAGCAAAACATCGGGATTGCAATAGTCGTACTTAAATCCTTCAGGAAACGGAGCGTGCTGATCGGGCTTATGGCTGATTTCGTCACCGAGATACCAAAGTACGTCCGAAACGGGTTTCCCTCGCTCGAGCAGGTAGGTGCAACGCGCCAGGTAAGTGGTAAACTCCGGCATCTGTTTCCACCAGGTTTGTCCCCGCAGGAAAGGTGTTCCTATTCCTGCTCCAAATGAGGTTCCCGGCGGCATAAAATCTGTTTGCGGATTGTGGGTGTACGTATGAAATACCAGATGAGTCACGCCTTCAATGCAATTGATATTAGCCGTTTCCCTGAGCGTACTCAGATGTTCATCCCAGGTGAGTTCGAAAGATGTGAATGCTTCGGCTGCGATACGCGGCTTTCCGTAAATCCTCGCGGCAGAGACTGTGGGCTTGATGGGTTTAAAATTCAAGGCGCCTACGAACGTTTCGGATGAATGTTGCCAGAATTCACACATGGGCACATCAGCAAACTTGAAATATTCGAGAATATCGGCAGGAAAGACGTCACCTGCGGCGGTTTCATAGGCAATGGTCTGACCGTTGTCCTTTGCAAGCTTCGCCATACGCCCGTAAAATTTGTTCGTAAAAAGGTCATTGATGGTTGCACGCCAGTCACGAAGAAAACGGGCTGTTGTTTCGTGATCGTCTACGACATAACCAAACACGGCAGGCAACCATTTACGAAGTTCGTAACCCGACACGCGATTGAATTCTTCCTCCATATTTGGAGTCCAGGTCTGGGTTTTACACTCCCAGCTATCCATCAGCACTCCGTTCAGCAAGCCATTGATTGGTCCTCCGTTATCGGTAAGTCTTCCGATATAACCTGCAAATTGAGCATCAGGGGCTGATCCCGAAAGCTTATTACATTCCCATCCGGTTCCTTCGGCAGGAGCAGGACCGTTTTTCATCCCTGTATTGACATGGCCAATTCGTAAAATGGTCCATTTGCCTGACGGGGCGTTCCATTTCAGCTTACCATGTTCATCCATTTTGGTTGTAATATCCAGAATTTTAAGCGGATCAACGAATGCGGCCGGAGATTGCGCGGGATGCTCACTTTTACGCACAGCACTGCGCAAAGTCCATCCGGCTTCCGATTCCCAGTTGTTTTTGCGGGCAGCGGAGAACAAGCGAAGTGAACTGAGGGTCATGGGATGTTCATTGACGATCGAAATCCGATAGGTTTTAATTCCTTTTGCCTCGTCGCAGGCGAGTGAAACGGGCCGGTCGTCCTGCCAGTTACTTTGCGGCAGGGAGGTGTGAAATATCTCCCGGATTTTGCCATCCGGAAAGACAGCCTCTGCGGTTACGGTGACTCCCGGTTCATAGCACCATGTATGATTAAAGCCGTTGATGCTCGAAAACTCGACTGTACGGATCATCACTTCTTCGGGAAAGCTGACTTCTATCCAGTTGGGGTTACCGGCTGTTGCCGGTTGAAGCGTGAAGGGTTTTTCCAGGCTTCCCGTCAGACAATCCATCCATGCCAAATCCTGACGGTTACTGTTCACCTGTTTGGGTTTCAGGGGAGTGTCTGTGTCATCCGACGGTGTGGGAAACGCAAGTACCGTAATGTCTTCATAGTCGCGCCAGGGTTCATTACTTGGCTGAGGAACAGGTAAATCCATACTGACTGTACTTCCGCCTTCCACATCTGTACGGCTCCACGCAAGATGCCGCATCGCATTTGAAGGCTCAATCCATGGCCCTCCCGCCATAGCCCAGCCCGGGCAGTTCTGCATGGTAAAGCGTAATCCCAGCCGCCTACATTCTTCAGCCGTATGTTTCACGGCATCATCCCACAGCGGACTTAAACAGGCGATCTGAGGTTCGACTCCCGGCCACGGACCGCCAAATTGCCCGTGGAACAATTGGATTCCTGAAATACCGGCATGGGCTATTGCTTCCAGATCGGCCGTAATACCTTCCTTCGATACATTCCCGCCAATATAATGGAACCAGGTCTCCGGGCGGTAAACCTGTGATGGCTTGCGGAAAGCTTTCAGATCTTGTTTCCCGAATGGGCGGTTGAGTTCAGTGCCAGAGGGAACAACAGGTGGTTGCGCAACCGAAGTAATACCCGAAGACATCAAAAGTATTGACACCAACAAGAATAGGGATAATCTTTCCAATTTATGATTTGGCTTAGTCATAGTCTGTTATTCATTTTTAAGCAGAGGGCGTACAAATTTGCATCGGGGTCAGCTTGGGTCGCAAGCGCACGTGCAAACGCATCTTGCTATTCAAGATTCCCGTTAAAGCGTAACACTTCACCTTTTTTGGTTTCCCCGTTAAATGATTTATCCCCGTACCGGATAGTCAGCGGTCCGCCTGCATGAGAAATCACCTCCAGCGATGTTAACGCTCCCTTCGACCAGGCCATCGACACCTCAAATCCGCCGCGACCACAGATGCCGCTGATCTTTCCTTCCGAAAGGGCTGCCGGTAAAGCAGGCAGGATGTCCAGTGCGCCGCGGTGGCTTTGCAGCAGCATCTCGGCAATACCCGAAGTGCCTCCAAAGTTCCCGTCAATCTGGAATGGCGGGTGGTTGTCGAACAGGTTGGGCAGTGTTGATTTCCGGAAGAGTTCCAGCAGGTTTTCGTAAGCTTTGTCTCCGTTCTGCAAGCGTGCATACATATTCACAATCCAGGCCCGGCTCCAGCCGGTATGACCTCCTCCGTATGATAACCGCCGTTCGATGGTAGCCTGGGCGGCCTTAAATAATTCCGGACTCTCCGGGGTAAACTGTGCCAGCGGATATAAACCCAGCAAATGCGACATGTGCCGATGCCCGGGTTCGGATTCATCATAGTCTTTAATCCATTCCTGAATCACTCCTTTTGAATTGATTACGACAGGTGGAAGGCGCTTTTCAGTTTCAGCCAGGCGGGCGGCAAACCCCTGATCCGTGTCCAGTACTTCACTGGCACGGATGCAATAATCAAAAAGCTCCCGGATAATTTCCGTGTCGATGGTGGCCGCGTAGGTGAGTGACGAAACCTGGCCGGTTTCCTGGTCCCTGAAGCTGTTTTCGGGTGAATGTGAGGGATTGGTCACCAGGTAACCTTCGGGCGACTCAACCAGAAAGTCCAGAATAAATTCGGCAGCTCCTTTCATCAGCGGGTAGGCCTTTTCCCTCAGGAACGTGGTATCGGATGTAAACAGGAAATGCTCGTACACCGGAAAGGTCATCCAGGGGCCATTCAGCGGCGTGATCCCCCACACCCCGTCGGCTACGCCAGTGCGGCCAAACAGATCGGTAAGATGATGGACCAGCCAGCCTCTGGCCCCGTACATTTCCGTTGCTGTTGCCGAGCCCGGAATAGCCAGCCGTTCCATAAAGGCGGTCAAAATTTCGGAAGTTTCAGGCAGGTTACAAACTTCCGCGGGCCAATAATTCATTTGTAAATTGATATTGGTATGGAAGTCTGCATTCCAGGGCGCCGCATACAGATCGTTCCAGATCCCCTGCAGATTGTCCGGTAATACGCCGGGTTTCCGCGATGAGCTCATCAGCAGATAACGCCCGTACTGGAAATACAGCGGGATCAGTCCGTTGTCTTGGCCTCCTTCCTTTAGCCGCTTCAGTCGTTCATCGGTCGGGAATTGTGTCATGGTATCTTCTCCCAGCGAAAAATCGACCCGGGCAAAGACGCTCCTGTATTCCTGCTCATGCTGTTCGTTCAGCTCACTGTAATTATTTCGGGTCGCCTCGGCCAGGATATCCAGGCACTTTTGATAGGGATCGGCCGACGGATCGAGATCCATCTTTTCCGCATCATAATCAGTGGCCCCGGTCAGGATTACCACGATCTTTTTGCCCGCTTTGATCCTGAAGCCGGCAGTGGTATCGTTCGAGAACGCCTCCACCGGATTGTCATTACCGAGAACCTTCATTGCCGCGGCATAGCGCATATGTTTACCGCCGGGACCTTCGAGCGGTGAATCCTGGTCGATGATCTGTCCGCTGAAGCCCACCAAACCGTCTTCATTCCGGTAAAGGTTTTCATACGGCAGGTCGGTTCCCCGTTTTCCGCTCCTTTTCCGGGTTTTCTCGTAAACCGGATCATATTCCCGGCAAAGGGTGATTTCGGGACTTACAGGCTGTTCTGCTGTCAGGCTTATAATCAGGACATCCTGCGGGGCCGAAGCAAAGACCTCCTGGATAATTTTATTGCCATTGATGGTAAACTCGGTTCTGGCCACTCCCGTGTTTAAATTGAGCGAACGCCGGTAGGCAGTCGGTTCACCTGAATGATCAAAGTTGATGAATAAATCGCCCAGGGGCTGGTAAGATCTTACCCGGGGAGGCGTGCCCAGCATGTACTTATCCGAAAGCTCCTCCGCTTTGCCGTAATCACCTCTGAAAATCGCTTGCCTGATTTCCGGAAGGTGAGCCAGGGATTCGGGGTTGTTATTATTTATCTTTGAACCTGCCCAGACACTCTCCTCATTCAGTTGGATCCTTTCGCTTTTATAATCGCCAAACACCATTCCTCCCAGGCGTCCGTTTCCGACCGGAAGCGCTTCTACCCATGTAGAAGCAGGCTGCGTGTACCATAATTCCAGATTCGTGGTTTCTGATTCAGGGCGCGTGCAGCCCGAAAAGAGCCAAATTGACAGGCAAAATGTAATTATTGCAATTTTCTTCATCGTATGTTGGTTTAGTCGGTTTATTCTGGGCTTTACAGTCATATAAAGGAAATTTGGCTATTCACTTTATATCGTTTATCCTGTACTGTTCTGTACCATAACAAAAATAAGAAAAAGAATGATAAACTGCTTTTGCTTTCGATTTTTTTATCCCAGGGAACAACACAAAAAATCATATTGGAATTCATTCACCTAATTCCCGTTAACCGAAAGTTCTCCAATGTAACTTCCATAACTGGTCAGGCAAAAGGAAGTCACCAATATGAATAAACCAATAATCAACACGAGATAGGTTTTAAATTTTACGTTCTTCCACTCTTTCATGAGTACGCCAACGATATAGCTGAAAAAAATCAACATGGACATGTGCAGAACCCAACTCGCAAACTGAAAGCTCCCCATATTTACATGGCCCATCCCGTAAAAGAAAAACTGCATTGTCCAAAGGGTTCCGGCTATGGCCGACCAGCCCCAGTTACGGAGAATCACAATTCCGGGAAGTCCTTTCGCCGGAATAAATTCCTTTAAGGTCTTCTTTTTAACCCCCGCGACCCGGAACCAGATCAGGTTTACGACAAAGCAGCCTAACGTTGAGATAATCATTTTCGCATTTCCTTCAAAATGGCCCGCCCCGTTTTGCGCGGCGATGTCTGCAATGGGCTTTCCGTATTCCAGGGAGAGATTAAACACCCCGGAAAGAACTCCCGCAATAATGGTCAGTAATAAACCAACGGTCATATTGAACCCGGCCTTGCCAATATTCGTTTCATTCAGATCTTTTTCTTTTTTGAAACCGGCCAGACCGCAGATAATCACTCCAACCAAAGACAAGATCATCCCAGACAAGACTATGCCACCGCCATCTTTTGTAAAAAAGAGGCTGTAAACTAAACTCTGTCCATAAGGGTTAAACAATTAAGATTACCATTATGGCAGAAAGAAAAAGAAGAGAAGAGACGCCGGAGTACAAGGCGATGCGTGATTTGGCCATTGAGCAGTTGTTGAGCGGCAAATCATTAACGGGCGAAGGCGGTGTTTTTGCCCCGATGTTGAAAGAGTTTCTGGATAGTGCCCTTGACGGGGAAATGGAAAGCCATTTAGACCCGGAAGAGCGTTTTGGGGGCAATAAGCGCAACGGGAAAGGCAGTAAACTGGTAAAAACCAGTGCAGGGGAAATTCCCATTGAAACGCCGCAGGACCGTCACAGCAGTTTTGATCCTCAAATTATCAAGAAGCGGGAAACAGTACTGGCAGACAACCTGGCTCCTAAAATCATAGGCTTATATGGCAAAGGGATGAGCTTTCGGGATATTTCCTCTGAAATCAAGGAAATATATGATGTTGAGATTTCAGCCATGACCCTGAGCGAGATCACCGACCGGGTGATCCCAAAAGTGAAGGAGTGGCAGAACCGCCCCCTGGAGGATGTTTATCCGGTTGTTTTCATGGATGCCATGCACTACAAGGTCCGCGATAACGGGCGGGTGGTCTCGCGTGCAGTATACAACTGTAATCGGTAAATAGATCTGCACCAAAATCGGCAAATAAGGGTGCACCAGTTTCGGAATCGTTTCTTGGTTGTTTGCGGTGGATATCCACCGCAAACAACCAAAGGCGAGTGTTTCTAAAGTTCATAAATTTATTGTCATGACTTGATAAATAAAATCTTAGCTGGCCATGACAGAAACACAAAAGAAACTGATTATGTACTACGAGATTCACCGGTTACACAATGATGAAGGTCTTTCCATCAGGAAGATAGCCGATCTTTTGGCTTGCAATCGCCGTACGGTAAAAAGGTACCTGTCCATGAGTGATCAGCAGTACCTGGATTTTTTGACCGCGCAAAAGGAACGCGCCCGAATCCTCTGCACTTATACTGATTTTGTAAAATCCAAACTTGAACAATACCCCGATACCAGTTGCGCACAGATGCATGACTGGCTCAAGGAATATCATCCGGATTTTCCAGGTGTAGCGGTCAAGACAGTTTACAACTTTGTATGGTGGGTCCGTCAACGGTTTAATATTCCGTTGCCGTGTATTCCCCGCAGGGAATATGGTGTTGTTCCCGAGCAGCCTGCGGGGAAACAGGGCCAGCTTGATTTTGGAGAATACAACATGCATACTGCTGACGGGAAGCGGGTAAAAGTCCATTTTTTGGTCTGCCAGCTTTGTTTCAGCCGTGCCAAATATCTCTACTTCCAGGTATTCCCGTTTACAACCCAGACCGCAATTACAGTCCATGAACGATCGTTTGAGTTTTTCAAAGGCATTCCCCAACATTTCGGCGTCGGTTTGAAACGCTACCATTGATCGGTAAGAAGTGATACCAATAGTTTACCGCCAGTTTTTTTAGTTCCCCTGGGGTAAACCCAAACCAAATTAGTTCGGGGAGAGTACATGCA